>TBL_comb47_HYPODRAFT_10000003_pt1 | contig 274208 bp, 249 predicted proteins | sample TroBogypolimnion_40_FD_10682 | JGI IMG/M metagenome (IMG submission 10682)
GGGCCTAGGGGGCCCCTTCACTTAGTGAAGGGGCCCCCTAGGCCCCCTCGCTAGCTACAACAACCTAGTACTTTGCTGGACGCTAGCGCCTTGCTAGCGAGATGCTAGCAAGAAACTAGTGAGTCACTTGCAAATTGCTTACGACGCGTACACATCTGCCAACTGCCACAGACCTTGGTTCAATACCATGTCCTGTATTGGGTTGGTGATTGGGCGCGCTGTACGGTTGTTCATCTGGTACCCGCCTCTGATGATGTTCTCCTGTACCCTGTTGAATGTGTGCCATAGGGTATTGGGTGCATCGGCCTCTCTGCGTGGGTTCAATATCTCCATGATCTCGTAGTCCTCTGCTTGTCTGTCCTCTCCAATCCTTAACGCCAATGCTTCTATTGCAAAGGCGCGTCTGTCCTTAGCACTCATCTCTATACCTGTCCATCTGTTGATCTTCTCTACTGTACCGTTCAATCCCTCCATCTTCTGATCAATCATGTTCTGTACTTCCTGTAGTGTATACTTGGTGTGTCTCTCTTTGAATCCGCCGAAGTCTCTGTCCTTAACCATCAAACCGTTTGAGCATACCAATCTGAATAGGCCCATCTCAAAGTTAATTGGTCTGGATCCATCGTGGCTGTTCAACAGTACTACAGTAGGTCTTGCCTCTATTGCACCTGTTGTGTCCTTGATGTACAGATCAGGATGCTGGAACTCTGTGATGTGTACGCCGTAATTCAATCTCAATGGCACCTTTGTCCTTGATTGTTTTGCGTTGGTTAACTTCCAACCCAATTGATCCATGTGGTTGATGATGTCCGTGGTTGGTGTGAACTTGTAACGGTTCAGATTGATGTACGATGCGGGCTCGGTAGCAAAAATTGCGGGTGCAAGTTCCTTTGCTTTCTTAAGGTCCAATACTTTAATTTCTGTAGGCTGTGATAACTTTGTCATAACTTTGATTTTTATAATTTATTTGTGATGTATAGTGCTCCTAAAAAAAGGAGACAAACACTAAGTGCACTGTCTCCTTTCTAACCAATAAATCCGCAACTACTTAAACTGTTGCTAACTTCTCTGCATTAGAGATTCTACCACGAGTAACGTCGTAAGCTTCATTGACGATGCGATCGTTGCTGTACTTACCGCTAATCACGTCTGATACGTGGGTAGTACTGTAGCCTGTCATATCGGCCACTTTGGTGATATCACCTACTCTCAACTTACGGTTGATGCGGCTGATCTTTTGGGTGTACGACAATTTGTTGTACGTACTTGGTCTGTTGTTCTCTGTGAATGTAACGTTCATAACTTAAATTTCTAGTGTTGGCAATACTGCCTTTATGTAATTGAATAGGATATAAATATAATCAATCCTGGATGCTGGAGAAATTTAAAATCTCGGTGTAGCGTACTGCGTACTCAACCACCTCAAATGTACACTCCAAAGAATATTTAGGATCTTCACCTGTGATGTCAAGCGAAATGTATTTTCCAAGTACTTCTTTGTCAATGTTACACGAATTAGGTACTTTTATTGGTTCTGTCTTCCACGCTGTATGAGATTCGATGCCAATCAACATGATCTTATTGGCGGCTAAATTAACGATTCTGTACAATCCTTCAGACTGATAACCGGATCTAGAATTGCACATGATCTTGATGATAGAACCAAATCTAAGGGGTTTGGGTTCGAATTCGAAGTTAGGAAATTCCTCACGTAGCTTAGCTTTCCAATTCGAACACGCAGCTTTGTAAGCAGCTCTTGCAAATTTAGGATCCACTACCAAAGATTCAGAACATTTCAATTTGCCCTCGTACACGATCTCAAGATCAGCTTGATAGTAATCATTGCGTTGGCCGTTTTCCCAATCCACTTTGTAACGCGTTCCGCCGGTCCATAAAATATAGGATTTTTTAATAGTACCATTCATGTAGTGAGGATTATCACTATCTATACCATTTGGATTATTAGGATATTGGTTTCTACCGTACTCTGATAATCTAACTATTGTACCAACTGCTAAAGGATTCATAACTTATTTATTTTTATTACTGGGTGAATATATGAGGTGAGTTTTGACCCACCCCGTTTTGTTTAAATGATGTAAATGTACACCTAGTCGGATTCGAACCGACACTGAATAGATTCTAAGTCTATTGCCTCTCCCGTTGGGCTACAGGTGCTTGTATGCTGTGGAGGTAGGATTCGAATGTAAAGTAAGGCGCTTCTTAATAATACCTTTTGGATATCCTGCGCCTTACTAAGTTGCTAAGCAACGACTATTCTTCTTCATCGTATACGTCCGCGAATGGGTTGTACTGATCGTCAGCTGCTTCCAATTCCGCCAACATCTCTAACTCAGCTTCGCTCAATTCCTGATTCAGTGCGTCCTGTACCTTCTGTCTTTCTGGATACCAATACGCTCTGTATTCGTCGAACGTCATAAGATCGTTGGCAACTTTCTCTTCGTCCTTCCACATATCCAATGGACACAGACTGCAAAAATCACCATTGACAATAGCATTACCTTTGGTATCTACTTGTACGATGGTCACCCAACACTGCGGGTATTTGGCTTCGAACTTCTTACTCGCTGCTTGAATATCATTACACATGTATGTCTTAGATAATACTGTGTTACCAAAACGATCAACGATAATTAACTTAGCTAATGGCATAAATAAAAGTATTAAAATGTTAATAAAAATAATAGGAATTCAATTACTTCTTCATAAGCTGAGGATAGCAATTCTCTTTAGTAACTTCCAATAGAACAGCTTCCCAATAAACGATATCATTTGGTTGAGCAGCTAATATTTGTTTAATACAGAATTTAGTATTCCTTAATGCAACTGTACCTTTCCACGCATTCCAACAATAGTCCCATCGATTAGATCCAATACCGTCAAGCATTTTATTAAAGATAGCTTTTGCAGTATCCTTAGGATTAAGCTGTTTTTTTGGCATAAATAAAAGTATTAAAATGTTATAAATAATCTACGAATGAGCACTGGTGAACTACAATCATTGGGTATTGTCTACGAATTGATTACCAACTCAGCAGTATGCGGCGTAAGGCCTGCTTGGATTAAATCAGCCTTCAACTGTCTAACGCGCATGTACTTACCGTTCTTAACTGCGTATTGCGCCTTGATCTCGTTAATAATATTGCTTTCTTTTCTGAACTGAGCCATGAAAGCGTTGGCCTGCAACAATTGCGGCCGATTCTTGGCGTGCATCAATATGCGTCTTCCTAAAAAATCCGTACACTCTACTGTCATACTGCCTGATTTGGGCTCGTGTAACTTACTGGCAGAGAACGCGTTATACACGGTTTGCTCTGTACGACTGGTATTGTATCTTAACTCGTTGAATTCCATTGCTTTATACATAGTAGGCGGTTTTAGGTGTGGTGATGAATATAAGTAAATGTATAACAATCCTGTCAAAGTAAAAAATTTATTTTAAACCGCAACTGGTTGGAAATCAATGCTTTATCACCAAACGTAAGCAGGGAGCGTTCATAACTGATTGGTTACCAATGGAGAATTTTAGAATCCAAGCAGGGTTGGAACGGGCGGGCCGTACCAAACAGATAAAAGACCATCGTATGGGGAGCTCATGGGCAGCTTTTACAACTTTTGGTTAGTTTGTATACGTATTTTTGGATATCGTTTGGTGGTGAGAACGTGTGTAAAACTGGGGATGGTTCTCCCCTTGGTAGCATCTGATCTTGAACAATTCTACTCTTTATGTGGGTGGAATTTTACAACTAAAGAATTAGTTATCAAACTATAAATTTAGTTATAGACCTTTAATCCTTGTTTCCTTTCCAATACCAATCGTCTTGATTATAAAAGTGATTAGTCGATAAAATGACTGTTACTACCAATATAATACATGTGATTGGATTGTAGACTAGTATACTACCTATGCAAGCAATTATAATAATCTTGTATAGAATACCTAAGATTGGATGTTCATTTTTGAATATATTCATACGACTAAGTTTTTAGTTTTACTCTTTTCTTTACGTTACTTGGCAACATCTTAACATACCTTCTAAAGTTACCTCTATTCCTATACACTGCATGAGGTGAATTATATCCATCTATTCTCTTTAGATTAGGTATTTGAAATATAAGCTTATAACAGTGCATAGCACTTCTTATATCTTCAAATTCTAATGGACTTGTTTTAAGGTATATGTTAGGCATAACTACTTTGTTATTTTTTATTCTCTATAGATATTACCACATTTCTTACATTGATAATCTATTCCTGTCCAATATTGTCCTATGCATATATAGTATTTCCTTCTACTATGGAATAAGATACAGATTAATCTTTTGATTGTGTATTTGAGCATATACCATGCTGTTTTAGGTGGGTTAAAATTCTAGCATACTTTGTTGACCAAATCCATGCTTGTTCTATTGCCTTATCCATTTCTTCTTGTGTATATGTCTTAGGTTCTTCTTTTTGGAGTTGTTTGGCTTTTACTACACAATCTCTTAAAGCCATTCTATACCCTATTGAGGTATCAGATAAATCATTTTCTGCTTTCAATTCTTCTTTCATCCATTCTATTAACTTATCTAGGTTACTCATAACTCTTTTGTTTTTTATTTGGTTAGGGGTAAGTCAGATTCTAACTCTGCAATCCATTTGTCAATTAAATGTTGTTGTGCAGCTTTTCTACCCCATTTAAGTTCACGCAATAAAACATCAAGTGGGTGTGCTGATGGTGCATCAAGTGGACTAACATTTTTTTGTTCAGCTTCTTTCTCATTAATATCAATTAATCTGATATTAAGTATCTCAGCATAAGTTCTCATTGCTTTTAATTGGATAAGCAACAATCCTCTCTGCTCTCTATCAATTGTGTACCATCCTTCTGATTCAGCGAATTTTTCTAACTTAGAAATCTTCTCATTCAGTTCTGTCTCTTCTTGTAGTAGTCTTTCAATAAATGTACTCATGTGTTTTGTTATTCAGATAACCCTGTCTATGGTTTTATATATTGATTAAATCTTTCTCTTTAGATAGTTCAAATGAATAATGTTCACTTGTTTGAACTCCACTTGCCGTTTTGTATAATAACTCCCCATTTTTATAAACATAGATGGCTATTATAATTCTTGGTGTTTGTTCTCTTTCTGTTTTTAGATAAACAATATCACCTATTTCATATTCATTCTCTATTAACATCATGATTGATTTTTTAATTCATTAATCTTTTTCAGTAATTCATCTTTAAAAATATAATGTCTGCCGTTTGAATTATTATGGTAGCATTGTACATCCGTCCACTTTTCTAATTCTTCCAAGTGGTTGTTAGCTTTGTAGCCTTCGATGAATGCGTTAACCTTATCGTACATTCTTTCATTATGCTTTGTAGTCATTATATCTCTTTCTAAGTTCCAATAAAAATCATACGGCAACACTATTAGAAAATCTGATTTTAATTTATATTGTTCAATCATATCTTCATTTTCTATTGAGAATGAAAAGTCCTTATAAACTATTGCAAACTTTCTATACGCATCTGCCATCTTCTCTATGGATGGGGAAGTAGGTTGTTCTTTAGCATCTGTTATAGTCCATCCTCTTTCTACTTCTTCTGTCTTTGGTTCAAGGGAGTTTAAGTAAATTCTTAAAAGTTCTTCCAATGAGTTATTAGCTTTGAGTTGTGCTATTTCTTTTTTGAGTGCATAAATTTCATTATTCAATAACCTTTGTCTTGTTCTATAAGACTGCATTACATCCCTCATTACTTTCGGTAGTTGGGATATATCTTGATGAATCAAGTTCTTCGGGATAACTATATTTTGAAGTTATATCTTTAGCAAATTTTGCTTGTTCAACAAAAAATGGTTCATTGGTATAATCTTTCAATGCCCTTTCAAGTAGTATAGCTTTCCTGCCATTTTTCCAAGCTATATCAACTATTATTTCTAGTGGGTAATTCTTTATAGCGTGTTCTTTCCAATTATCACCAAATGTTGCGGTTATAAATGGCTTTTCAACATTAGATTCTATTTCTGTTATTATTTCTTTAAATGGTTTCATAATAATACTTTAGTAAGCACACTACCCATTATTAGATAGTGTGCTTTGATTGGTTAATTAACTCCTGTTGCTTCAATTCTTCCATCTCCTTCGCTGATAATAACAGAATCACCTTGCTTGAATCCTGCATCTTTAAAATGTGGATTATCAATCAAATCTTGGTCTGTTAAGGTTGCATTAGCTGCCTTATGAGCAGCTTCTAATAATGATGATTCTCTTGCTGCATTTGTATAAGGTGTGTTGTCTACTTCATTACTTTGTTCAGGTTGGTCAGGAATTACTTCAGATAACAATCCATTAACGGCTCTGTATGGTTTTCCGTTATACCTAAATTCAAATCCACCATCTCGCATTGAAATAATAAACCTTTCTCCCTTATCGGTTAATAATACTATTGGAAGATAGACTCCTTCAAGTTGAAGGAGCCTGTCCTCTGTTACTGTTAATTTCATAATTAAAGATTTATGCTTTTTAAATAGGTGATTACATCTCCATCAGAACATAATTTGATGGATGGATAGTTAAAGGCTTTTGCTGCCTTTTTTCTGTAAATGTCAAAAAGTGTTTTCATTATTGTTGGGTTTTAGTTACATAATTTGTGGCAATACTTTTAAAGTATTTTAATTGGTCAACACACTCTTTAAATGATTCAGGTTCTGTTAGAGTTGCAAAGAGTTCCATTGATTTTTGCATATCTTCTAATTTACTTAGCTTAGGTGTAGAACCATCATAAGCTAATCCTGTTGACAATATACCCTCAACTACTTCTGCTCCTGTTTGGTCTACAATAACCTTTACATGAGGATTATAAGTTTTTCTTAGGTACATTACTAGCGGTTTTGCTGCTTCAATTAATAACTGATTTGTTTCCATATTATTTTGTATTCAGATAATCCTGTCTACGGTTTTAGTGTTTTTAGTTCTGCAATTTTGTTTTTAGTTGGTAAAGTTTATTTATCAATTCTTGTGAATTAATATCAGTACCATAATGATAACGTTCTTCTCTCACCCACTTCTCTAATTCATCCAATGAGTTATTAGCTTTGTAGCCTTCTTCCTTCCCTTTTATTAATCCTAATTCATAACTATAAATGTCTACCCATTGACTTATCTCTTTATCGAATGTTAGTTTAGATATTTTATCTTCCTTCTTTATGGATGGGGAAGGTTGTTCTTCTAATTCAATACCTGAATCTTTTAGGAATTGAATTGCTTGTTCTTTAGTTTTAATATTACCCATAACAGTTTTTATAGCTTCTAATTGTTTATCAATTACTGTTCTGTCTGTTATAGTCCATCCTCTTTCTACTTCTTCTGTCTTTGGTTGTTCTAGTTTAGGGAAATCATCATTACATATTCCACATTGACTTATAAGTACATTAGGATGATTAGGACATAGTTTAAATCTTTCTTTAAGTTCTTCTGTCTTTGGTTGAAGGGAGTTTAAGTAAATTCTTAAAAGTTCTTCCTTAGTATGCTTAACACCTCTATAAAACCATTCGCCATCTTCCATACCACGATGGATATAATCTTCTGTTGCGAACCACTCTGCAAACCCACACACTTCTTCCTCTGTATACATTATTGATTCTGATTGAAATGACTTATATCTTTTATATGCTTTAACTAAACTAGCATTTGGTTCAGGTGGATTAAGTAATACTTCTTCTAATTTTATAAAATCATCTTTATGTAAATAAATACTATTTACTTCTTCTGTTTGTGGTTGAATGGATTGGAGAAAACTTTTAAAAGTTTGTGCTGAATCTTTACCAAACTCAATTATAATATCATGATTTAAAGATGTTCTATAATCATACCCCGCATCAAAAGAACATCTCATCTCATCCTCTGAATACATCAATGCTTCTCTGTACTTACTCATAATTTAAATTTTGGTTCTAAAAATACTGGGACTATTACAGCGTCATCATAATCACAATCAAAATCAAAGGTGAATTCTGATTCACATGATGGACACTTTCCATTTTTATACCATCCGTAATTTGGATATTCATCTGATAATGGTTCAAATACAGTATCATGTTCAAATTCTATATTACAATTTGGACATATTATATCATAGGTCATATTATAGTTCTATTTAATCTTCTTCACCTGAAAATGCGTATCTTATTATCATTGAGCCTTTACTTTCTGTATCTTTTGATGGACTAACCCATTGATCTCCTCCACCGTTTGTTCCTATTGGTATTATATCATAAATGAATAAGTACTTTATATTTTTTTGGTGATGCGCATAATAATCTTCTTTTGTTCTTGTTATCCATTGTTGAAAGGTTTCTCCTGCTTTTAACATTCTTGATTTAACCATCCATATATGGAACTTACCATTTATTATCTGTGGATTTTCTTGTTCTTTAGCTTGTTGCGGAGTGTTTACGAATAGTACTTCCATTTATTTATTATACATTTCTTTATAGTATCCGATTCCTGTGTCGTATTCTTCTATTATATTTCCATTTCTACCCAACATATTACCATCAACCCAAGCTTCTATGATCTGGTCCCTTTCTGATAAAAGTTGGTAATTAATCTCTGTTGATATGAGTCTTATTACTTCAAATGGACTTATGTTTTCTGTTATCATTCTTTCCTCTAAAGTGTAAGTAAAACTCCTCAGCATTTGCATCGCTGTTATATTCATAACTTATTTATTTTATTAGAGGTTTGTATAAGAACTTACACTCTTTGGTTTAACAATAAATTTAATCTTTGTTATGTCGTCTGAGCTCCAATTCTTGGATCCAAGATCAAGACGTATAAAATCACACTCTGATAATATCATGGTTACAACTTCTTTTCCTGTGGCATCTAAGATCTTGACTCCTATGTTTAACTCTATATCTTTATGATTGTTTACATAGTTTATTAATCTGTGTTCCACATTAAAATCCGCAGACACAACTTCATGTTCACTTTTTAGTATACCAGATACAGAATACAGTTCAAATTCAACAGGACTCCAACCAATTGGTCCGACGTTCCCTGCGGATCCATAATTCATTAAATTGGACATTGACTTCACAACATAAGGAGGAAGTCCAAGCATTTCTACTATCATAAATCTGTTTTTTGTTGGTTCAAATATTGGTTCAAAGTTATTAATATTTATTTCGCTCCATTCTTTATGTTCGTTATCACCAACTAACTTATAGTACTTACCATTATTTTCCCAAATACAATTCCAATTTTCTTTTATTTGTGGATTATCGGGGTATGCTCTACCTGATCCGTCGTAATTTAGATTTCCTTTTTTGATTTCTTTTTTCATAACTTATTTATTTAAATTAATTATTGACATTATTAAGTAAGCAATACCTAATACGATAATACAATAAGTTGATACTACTATTAATGAATACAATACAGATCCTGTTATAACAAGTCCCATTAACCAGCCTTCTAAGAATTGTCTTATTTTTTTCATATTTCTAATTTTTTGTAGTCTCTTCTTAGCTTTTCTATTTCTTGTTTAACTTCTTCTCAGTATTTCCTACAAGTAGATGGTAATAATTTTCTAAATCCATCTAATATTTCATCTACTACCCATTCTGCATAATGTGTATAACCGTCAAACTTATTTATTAATTCTAACGCTTTTTCTTTAGGACTCATAACTTTTTGTTTTTATTATCATGCTTAATTATTAACATTATTAGTAATACTAATATTAACAATAGAGTTGTTTGTGATATTTCTGTTATCATGCTATACAGTATCTTGTATTTCTTCTGGAATATCTAATTGATCCATGAATTCAGCATCACGTTCTCTACTCAATACTATCATTTCGTAATCATCATCACCTATCATGTCAAAAGAAGGATCCGTTTCTAATTCTTTTACTAACATCGCAAGATCCATATCATCTGGCTCTTCTTCGTATAGACATTTATGCTTAAGTTTCATGTGATTAGTGTCCAACTCTTTAAAACATATAACTGCGTAATTAATTTTCATGCTTAATAAATTGTTTATCGTCTTTAACTTCTTTATTTTCAATTTTAAAACATTTCTTGCATTGTTTTAATGTGTAAGCGTTTTTTTCTCCCGTTGTACTAACAGTAGTAACTTCTAAAAAACCCCAAACATGATCTTTGCATTCGCCTTTGGTTTTACGTACTTGAAACATATTATAGGTAATTTTTTAAACTGTGTACTACTTGTTTAAAGAGAAAATCTTTAGATCTTTGTTCTATTGGTAACTCATCATAGGGTACGAAGCAAGGATGTTCTTTCTTATCAGCGTCTTTAATTGGTCCGTATTTCCATCCATCCGCTTGCTTTTGCTTTAACCAGCTGTCATGAGACGCTGAAGGACTAGCGTTTGGATTGACTAAATGAAATTCAACTCCTTTGATTGCAGAAGATTTCTGCCATTCTGGTGCATCTGTCCATTTTGGTTGACTATTATCTCCGATACTTTCACAAAATGCTTTATTAATTTCGTGCGCTACTTGAGCGATCTGTGCTACAGACATGTCCATGGTTATATATTATTTATTTTTTGTTTTACCCATTTTTTTGTTAGATATTTTTGGCATTCCCCATGCACCTGGAGGGGTAGGTTCTATACGATCAATAAAATTGTATTCTTGTGCAGAATCTGCTAGAGGTTTAATTTGTTCTCTAAGAGGATTCACTGGTTCTCCATTTTCAAATGTTTGTAGAATTGGTTCTACTTCTTTAATTTGTTCTGTTGTAGTGTCATATACAACTGGTTGAGGAATCGGTGCAACATTTTGTACAGGTATATAATCATTATTATTTAACTCTGGCATTAAATCTGCGTCCTTTTTATTATTATCTTCTGTAATTAGTTCTGAGTAATAGTAAATAGTTATAGGTATAATAGGAGAAATAACTACCATTGACCAGAATTCTAATGTGAATCCAACTTGAATCCAATAGTATAATAGATTAATCAATGTAGAAACAACCGCAAAAAATACAGCTGTTCTTATTTTAGCTTCCATCGTAAAGATGAAGATACTTGTTTCTAAACTAACAGCAAAAACATAAGACATAAGAAAGTCCCATTGATTACCTTTTGTTCGAGATATATTCTCAAATACCCATGCAGCATGAGTAACTTGCGTTAATAACGCGAATACAATTACAAATCTTACTAACCTTATCATAATTTATTGTTTATTATTTATTTTAAATGTTTCCAAAATTGATACCACTTTTTTTTCTTGATTGATTTACAATCAGAAAATGAATTATTTGAAAAATCAACTTTATTTAAGTATTTTGAAGTTAATACATTTAAACAAACTTCGTGATATTCTTCTGGTATACCTTCGAAATCTGTTTGAATATTAACTATCATATCTATAGGTCCATCTAATGTATTGATCACAAAGTATTCTTTTAATTGTACTATTGTCGCTGATTTAACACTAATATGATCTTTACCTAATTCATAGTTATCGGGCATATCTTCTTAATTTCTAATTAAAAATAACAAATCTTTTGATTAATTAGATATTTAAATCATCAGTGCGAGTAGGTTCTGAGAATTCAGGTGGAATTTGACTAAATGTTGAGTCTTCAAATTGACTATAATTAGGTTTAAATTTATCGTCATTAGAATCATCTAAAACAGGTAAATTTGCAACCATTTGATATGCATCAACTAATTTATTTAATGCTTCCTCAATAAAATCTGAGAGCTCAGGGTGATGTTTTGAAACAGGATGCTTATATACATAGCTATCGATCATGTCTGTGAATATAGCTAATCTATCCAATATTTCGTGATAATGATAACTGTCGAGTGGAATGTTTTTTTCTCTCATTACTTTTTTTTACTAGTGATCTTAATTTAGGTGATAACTTATGTTTTCTAAATTCACCTACTTTATATGATACTTTCCACCACCTTTTACGTATACTTACTCGCATAATCCACGAGGTTACATATAGTAAAATTGTATAGAAAATTTTCATTTCTAATAGTAAGATTTTTCTATGCACCTTTCCAATCTTGCTTGAAGGCTGGCGATTTTAGATTGAGCTTCTATTAAATCGTTATTTACAGTAACGCTTGATTCTTTTTCTATTATGTTGGCAATTATATTTACAATTTCTCGAGGTCCAAACTGTGTTTTCCAATCTAATATTTCGCATATTTCATCTACTTGTTTCATGTAAATGTCGTACAGTTCTTCTCTTTTTACGCTAATCATACAGTAATTGTTTGTATTGATCAAATGTTATTAGTTCCCCTCGATATCTTATATTCTTCATGGTTAATGCTCGTTCTAATATCCTTTGTCGAATTAATTCTTTGGATATTTCTGTTGCTTCCCATGGGTTATATAAATATCTTTTAGATTCTAAAATTTCTGAATCAAACTCCATTTTAGGTTTAAATCCTCTATCTAATATCTCTTGTCTTAATGAATTAAATCTTTCGTGGGTGTATTGTAACTTATTAAAGAAAAATTTTACGTGACCATTCCCTAATGTAAACTCTTTAGGAGCTTTCTCATCATGTTTTGCCAATTTAAATACTCGTAATATCTCTCTATATTCTGCAATCAAATGAGAATCACACAATTTATTTGGAGGTATCGTATTTATTCGAGTCATATATATCTGTTATGGATATTTTAGGAATTCTATCCCAATGTCTAACAATGTGCATTTGTTTATTACAACTTTTGCATTTATATTTTTCATGTCTATACAAACGATCTTTATTAGAATATACAGCGATCTCTATCCATTCATGTACATGCAATATATCTTCTCTAATCCTTTTTAGCTTTTTTCCTAGTAGGAGTGGGTTTATCTTTAGTAACAGATTTCTTTTTAGGTTCGCTATTAGATTTTTCATTCTGTTTTTTTGTTTTTGATTTGCTTTTCTTTTTAGACTCTAAAATCTCATTTGTAACTCGAGATACTTCTTCTTTTAATTCGCTATTTTGTAGATTATCATTTACAGATTGAACTACATTTATTAAATGAGCACGACGTTGTTCTTCATATTTGTGTTCTAAATAAGCAGCTTCTATTTCTTCTTCCTCTTTTCTACGAGCAGCTTCATCTTCAAGATCTTTTCTTAATTGTTCTATTTTTTTAGCAGCCTCTTGTGCGTCAACTTGACGAGTTTCTAACTCTTTAGATATATCAGTTTTCACCTTCGGTATTTCTGGGTACCAATACGCTCTGAGCTCGTCCTCGTCGAACGTCATAAGATTGTTGGCAACTTTCTCTTTGTCTGGTAAAGATTCTAAATAATCAGACAAACTATTTATTGACTTACTTTTTTTCTTAATACTATGTAAAAATTTAGAAGCTTCACTTACTCTTTTAGTGTGTTTACAATCATCTATATTTTTAATACTACTTCTTATTTGAAGTCTTTCAATTTCTAAACGATTAGAAAAAATAGAAAAAATATTTTCGTAATAGAAAATAATTAATTGTGCTTTTAATTTTTGAATTAAATTAATTTTAAATTTTGTTTTCATTTTTTATTTAATTGGATTGTACATTTTAAAACCTGACAAGAGGTTTATTTCTTTTATTATTGGATTAAGTGATTGTTTCCAAATTAAAACTTCTTTCTTTTGTCTTCCGTCAGGTTTTTTATCGAACAATTCTTCTATTTCTAGAATAAGATGACCAACGGGTTTTCCACTCTTACTTAGTTTTTGTTTTGCCACGTTTTAATTGTTTTTCTGAAATTGTCATTGTAGATTGTATAGATATTTCACTAGCTATTTTAATGAGCTTTTTATCTTCTTCATGATTAGGATTCACAACAATTTCTTCCTTTGGTTTAGATACTTTGTACTCAGATTTTGGTACGTACTTATAATATCCACTTCTAACTTTAGATTCGGCTTCTACATCATCTACTCTAACGATAGTTCCTACCTCCATGTTCTTTAGCTTTTTAATTGCTTTGATGCACTTCATTGGTTTATTTTTTGGTTTAAAATTTCTTTGCTATTTCTATAATGGCCAATTCGTCTTCTTTTGATAAACGATTCCATTTTTTGTGTAATTTATTTAATGCGTCTTCAAATTCTGATTCTGATACTGACATTTGTTCTGTATATATACGATCACTATCTTTGATATATCCATCTTCGATCAAACAATCAATGAGTTCATCAATTTCAGTACCACCACATTCAGATAAAAAATCGTTAATTGATACTTCCATTTCTTCACAAACATCATAAGTAAAATACGGCATAATTTTTAATTTTAATTTCTTGTTGATTCTATAGCTGACATTATTCTAATAATTGTGTCTTCGTCTTTTACAATTTCACCATCATCATCATAAATATCATAACTCATATATTGAGATTCTATGTTGATATCTTCCATCATAGCAACAGTATATTCTGTATTATTTTCAGTATCTTCTACATTATATAGGAAGTCCCTTTGCATTAGTGTTACTTTCATGCTCTCTTTTTTCTTTAAGTTTTTTTAATCTATCTATTTTTTTCCAATAAGATTCTCTAACCTTAGCACCCAACTCTGAATCGTTGGGTGTTTCTAAGATTAGTTTCATAGGTATCATAAGATGATTAGGTATTTGTATCATATACTAATAAGAATAAACTGTTGAATCTAAAAATGATTTTAAATCATTATCCAATTTTGAACGATCAAAGTTTGCTAACGAAGTTCTTAACGTAGCTTTAATAGCCTCTTTCTCGTCTCTATCTTTTGTTTTAAGATATTCAAAACGTAACTTAGTTACTTCTTGGCGTTTACCTTCCACATACGATTGAGTTTCTTCAAACACTGAACGTTCTGCATTTTGTTGTGCTTTACCAACAGTTTTTGTGTAGCCAACTCCGAACCATCCAAATGCTAACGAAAGCCCCATTATTAATATTACAAATCCAGCTAAAATTCCTAAACCGATAAATACTTGTTTCATATATTTTTATATTAATTAATTGTTAAAGGAAATGGTGATACTATAACATCAGGTTCAATGTACACTGGATGAGGTTGACCGTCTTTGTCTAATAATAATACCCATGTTCCTCGTGCATCTGCTGGCATGAATAAACCATTTGGTTCTGCTTGAGGTAAGATTAAACCATATTGACTTCCCTCATGATATACTTTCTGTGGGTTCGAATATTGCGTTGCGTAAGGAATACCATAACCAATGCACTTACCAATAAAGATCAATTTACCAGTCATGTTGTTAAACAGATATGCGTAATTAATTAACTTGTTATTATCCCTTAATTCGTAAATAGTTTTAAGGTTCTTCTTTTCTTGGTAATTAACAATCGCTGGCATACCAGTCTGTCTTTGACCTTCTTGTAAGATCTTCTCTTGTTTTTGTCTATCTATTTCATCAGCAGTTGGTTGTTCATACTTACAACTAACTAATGACATTACTAATACTAATGCTAATAATACTTTTTTCATAACTTGTTTTTTATTTTTTTGTTTTATATAATAAAAAGTGCCTTTCGTAAATATCCAAATAATACCTAAAATTCGATGATGAGTTTTGAAGGTATTAATGATTGCGTTTTGAATCCTTGAATCTTAAACCTTGAAGTTCAGTGACGATATCAATGTCGGAGTTTAATGATGAATTTCAGCCTACTATTTTTCAATTTACTACTCGGCACTTTTAATTTATTCTGTGTATCCTTTCAAATTTGTAGTCGCGTTAAAAGAATCTAATTCTTCTTGCAATGCTTCAATTTGATCTTGGATTTCTTTTGCTTTGGCCACTTTTTCTGCTTCAGAAAAATCAACTACATAAACAAAAGGCGTTGAATCTGCTCCACGATATGATTGTTTTACAACACCTTCAGTTGTATTTAATCTATTGATATATCCTAAATAGGATTTCAATTCACCAATACGAAAGATCTTCTCTCTAATCGGTGCAGATGTGTTGTGAATCGCAGTCTTTAATTGAATTAAATTCTGCATTTGGGATTCTGCTAATACAGACAACTCTTTTGAATTGTAGTGTTTCTTGCTGTCTTTTTCTATTGTATTAGAGTTAGCCATCTTTTCTACAGTGGAGTTATACTCTGATACTTTTTTGTTTTTAAGCTTTAGTGCTTTTGCTAATTTCATAACTATATTTTGATAATTGATTATAAGTAAATATACGTAATCCTTTTGAAATGGTAAAATTTAATTATCTAGTATTGCCGATTTTTACAACACCGTTTTCGATAACTAAATATTCTCCCGATGTTTCTTGTGTGTCAGTAAAATAATATCTATTTCCAGTTGCTTTACCTTTAATATCTATTTGGTCTTGTTTTGTATGTCCAACAATTTGAATAACATGCTTCTTTAATTCTCTGTCCAATTTACCAGCTTTCATTAAACTTCTTGGTCTAATCCAAATTGGTGATTGATGTTCATAATCTCCAAAACCCATCCTGTCTGCCGTATTAAACATAAATGATTGGGGTTTGTACTTAAACAAATCGTTAAGATCTGATACAAGATTCTCAATCTTCCATTCATTTATTCCAAATATGTCGTTCATAAACACTTCACTGACACCTGCGTGTGTGAATAAGAACTTATCAAATTGATAAGCCATTTGCATGTGATGCTTATTCTCTTCTAATACAATATTAATGCTTGGAGCTAAGTTAATTTGATAACCTGAAGTTTTAGTGCCATCGATTCCACTAAAATACCCATAATCATGATTACCGATTAATAAGATAACTTTCGTTTTATGTTGATCAGATTTTCCTGAATTTGTAAACGAAGTTTCTTTAAAATCAATAATCTCTTGAAAATTGTATATTTGTTCGGCTGCTGAAATTTCGTATGAATCAAAATAATCACCTAAGAAAATAACTCTATCTGCATTTTCCATGTGAGTGATTAATTTCCATACAGATCTACCGTGTACGTCAGAGATAATTACTGTTTTCATAATCTTAATTTTTCCATAATAACTGAACTAGTGTAATTACTATACACAGTCCTAAACAAATTGCCGTTTTTAAAGATATTTTCTCGTTGAATAAGAAGTAACTCATCAAAGAAAATACGACTAAACCAATGACGAATCCAAATATTCTTGATGGCCACACTTGACCGTTATAATACTCTACAAAATAACCGACGCTTTTCATGAATAACATTGTACTTATCATTCCTGATAACCATGCTAACCATTGATTATTTTTTACAAATTCGTATCTAGTGGATCCTTGAAGTGCCACAAAAGATATTACTTGACCAATAAAAGAATATAAAATTGCTAGTGCTATTTTCATGATTTTTGTTACATAAAAATGGCCTCGTTGGAGGCCAAATTTAATTCTTTTATTTGATTATTTTTTCTTTTTCTTTTTGGTCTCATTCATATACTTATGCATCATATCTCCACCAACTTCATCCATTCCCATTTCATGCTCTTCAGGCGCTTTTGATCCTTTTAATAGTAATTCCTTTATAGATTTTTTAATCTCAACCATTGCGTCCAAATACTCTTCTAATTGTTCAGCATCATCAGGAGAAAGTCCTTGTTTTAGTCTCTCTATTTCCATTCTTGATTCACTCATTCTACCCTCTCTCATTTTATTACCTTCACCTGATTTAAATGATTGCTCTGGATCGTATCCATAAGCTATTGCTTTGGTCATACCACAATGGGCGCACTTGGCTTTTTCTTTGCCAATTTTCTTCCACTCATGATGAGTATTATCAGGACAGATTTCGTCTTCTGATTCTTGTAAATTGGTATAATTTCCTCTAAAAGTATTTAGAGTATTCGCGTACGCTATTGGACTAATGTAATTCATATTGATTTATTCTATCTATAAATATGCTACTCATACACTGGAGATAGCTCTTTCAACTGTCTTGCCAATTCAGGATCTTTAATTATGTTTAATTCATAATCGGATTTTCCTGTTGCGGATATGATTCCACTGTATTTTTCAGCTGTTGAATGTTTAGGACATGTTGTTTTATATCCTAAAGCTACGCGTTTTGGGTGAATTTCTTCTTGACATACTTTACACTTTGCCATACTTTCATTTTACATTTTAGTGTGAATCTCCTACGTCTTTCTTTTCTGCATAGATGAGATAATCTGGGTTAATTACTTTTGCTACTTTACTTCTACCGCCTGACAGGTGTTTAATTACTATACCCTCCTCTGGAATTTTAGTATTTGGAATGAATTGATTCATCGCGTAAAAGTCTTGTACTGATTTTCTCCACGGTCCTATAAATAAAATATCTACGTATGATAATCCCAATTCTTCAGAGATTATGTAATGAGTATCCTCTGTAGATTGGTATTTTCCATTAATAGTTATATCGAATCCCTTAAACATTATTCCATTTAAACCATAATCATAATTTTGTTGTATCCCAGCTCCGTAGATCTCACCGTATAATACAAAACCAGAACCAATGGAAGACGGTGTATGATCATGCTTTACATAATCCCACAACCTTTTTTTAATTCGATAATTAGCATCAATATCTCTCCATACATTTGTATCATAAAATCCTTGAGAATCAGATCCTTTTTCTACATTATGAGAACCAACACAAAACTCGTACTCAATCCATTTGTCAGCGAATCCTAAAAATTTTAGAATCTTGTCCCAAAATGATAGATTCTTTTTCTTTACAATTCCATATCTAGCATTAGTACCGTGAATCTTTCTGGTAATTTCAACCTCATCTTCGTCCTCTTTAAAAATACCTTCCACATTTTTAATGTTTGGAAACTTATAATAAATGTGAAAATTTGGGTTATCAGAATACCTAATTTTTCTACCACCTGATAATTGAATTGTTTTTACTGGAGGTTCAAATTTATAAATTCCTAATAACTCCATTAGATCTTCTCCCTCGTCCCAATAATAACCAATTCCTGTAGCGTATTGCTTTTTCATTTGAGGAACGCTATCTAAATCCATGATCAAGCATTCACTGTATACACCTTTCAATTTAACTGTACGTACTCTATTACCTTTACGTAGATAGTTAGTAACATTTAAAGATTCAGCTAAAGCTTCAGGAATTACTGCATCTGTTGTAGCAACAACAACGTGATCTCCTTTTGTGCTTGAACCTTTTTTAATTATACAAGACCATCCACCTATGAATGCTTGTTCTATATTATCTGCTCCTGGAATTTGTATCACTTCTTTAATAACTCCGATAAAGCAAACACTATTTTCATTTTTCATTAGTCTTCTATTTTAATTGACTTAATTTGCACATTAGTAATAGGCATTCTTCCAATAGTTACTTGTAACCCCCAACTTGGAATGAATGGGTTGGGACCAATGAATTCACATTTTCCCACCCATTTTTTTCCTTTAGAATCTAACAATGATATTTTTTTACCTAAGAACTGATCTTTTAAAATTTCAACCATAGTATCTGTAACTTGCATTGTCATAACTTAATAATTTATACTATTCGTAAACAGTAACCACTTTTTCTTTTGGTTTTACTTCTGAACATGCTTCATCCCAATCTTCAAAATCTGTACCATGGTAACTACTATAATAACCTTCAACTTTAATGTATACATCATGATCTTCAAAGTGATATACAACCCACCAATCGCTACCTTGATCTTCACCACCGTGAGATGCTATGTTATCTATTGAACCCAATCCTAATTCTTTTTGATCAAAATCTTCATAACCAAAAGATTCTACGCGTTCTAATTTACTTTTTAGTACTTCTAAAATTTCTTGATAATTCATAACGTTTATTTTTTTATTTTTAAATTGATACAAATACTTTAACTATTTTTTCTGTTGGTCTTACAAACTCAAATCCTACCATTCGATTATTGTTCCCGTAGGAATCTGTTCTTATTTCAAATTTGATAAAAAGATTATCTTCTATTTGAGGTATTGCGTATACCTCGTAATATATGCCTTCTTCTCCTTGAGAACCTCCATCATCACTATCAATTTCATGAACAACTATTTTTTGTTCCATCTTAGATTTACGTCTAAAAAATTCTAGATCTTTTGTGATTTTATTTAATTCTGTGTAATTCATTTTCTATTTTTTTAAAATAATTAAAATTTGGTTTGTGTAAATATACAAAATTCTGGATTATAAATAAAGCTTCCCAAATCGGTGCGTGATTTAATATGAATTTTTTTAACATGATTGAATAAGCTACTCTAAAATTCTTGTGTTTATATCTTTCGTACGCCATTACCATAACTTCTTCTCTAACAAGATCACACTTTTCTTCAAAATCTAATGCATTAAATTTGTCTTCACTTACATCCACTTCTGCATCGTCCTTTAATACTTTAGTGTATGTAGGAATCTCTTTTAAAAGAGTGTGATAATAATCATGAGGAGTTTTTAACGTGTTGTTAAAAAATTCTTCCGCGCTCATATCAAGATCACTACGTTTATTGGGTTCGTGTACGGTATTCCAATACGCGTACAATTCATTAAACAATTCTAAATTTAATTTAGCTCCTTTTTTTAATAAGAATTGAATATCAAAAATATGTTTTTCCCAATTAATATTCCATCCAATTGCGTGACTCATTTTTAGAGTAAGCAAAGTATCAGGACTTGCAATACCATCTAAATTACCAATGATTGGATTTAGTAAATACTCTGTACTTTTTGTACTTGATTTTGACCACTCTTTAATGTCTACTGCATAATCAGTATCTTTTGGATCTCTTGGAAAATCTGGAAAATGATATTTAATTGCTGTACTTCCTATTAATAATGACATTGATTATAATTTTATTGAAAATCTATTTCTCATTTTATTTAATACATCATCTGGTACTCCATGAATATTACTATTTCCATGTCTGTTCTCTACAATTAATGATACTACTCTATAATCGTACTTCTTTGCTAAATCAAAATAAGCTTCCATTTCCCATTCTTGGGTAAACGTATTAGATACCACAATTTCCGGATAATATTGAGGATTGTTTTGATTGTCTTGCATCCTTGTTTCTACTTCATTTCTGCACCATTCATGGGCTTCTTTTAATTTAGTAGCATCGAAATTGTAATTACTTTCTTTATCATAGAAAAATTTATCAGCTTCACAAACAGCGTAGCTAGACCATATAAAATTTGCGAATGATGTTTTTCCTGATCCGGGAAGTCCTCTTAATAATACTAATACTTTGCTCATAATTTATTTTGTATTTAGTTAACTTCAATGTTTTTTAATTCTACTTGTTCTCCTTGTATGTGACGATAAACTGTATTAAAGAATTCTCCCAATAACATGTAGTCTTCAGGTATCATGTGACAAAAATCGAAAGCAGGAATTACTCCACTGATTTTACTTTGTGTAACAGTTTTCTTTTCTTTGTCGTACTCAAATATTGTGTAACCTCTAAAAATGTACTTCATATTATTGATACCGTTCTATAATTTCGTGATGATCTTCTTCTAACAAAGATTTAATTGGACGCTTACGTAATAACGATAACACGTCTCTTAATTCGATGGGACTAAAATCGTTACCTTCAACTCCTACGTCCATCATTCTACCTTTACCTATACGTTGGTTTTTAGTTAAGTGAACGTGACCGTGTAAATGAATTGATCCTCTTGACATGTTATTCCAGCTCGCAATAGGAAAATGCATTAATATAAAATTTTGTTCACATCGTTCGTTAAGTAAAGGAATTCCAATATTCCACTTAACACTTAGTTCTAAGTACTTATTTACAGAACTAAATAGCATTCGACAGTCTTCTCTGTTGCTTTCAATGTGGTGATCGTGATTACCGGTAATAATGTGAACGTTCTTACACACAATCTTATTTCTAAACTTTTCAATCTGTTCAAATCCACCGAAACTCCAATCACCTAAGTGAAATAATATATCATTTTGACCAACTACTTTATTGATATTATCAACTAAAGTTTGGTTCATACGCTCTAAACTATCAAAATCTCTAAGAGTAGTTGCGTTGGTCCACTCAGTGGTCGCTTTACAAATGTTAGAATGATTGTAGTGAGTATCGCTAGTGAACCACAACTTTTGACCTTTTTCTAGTTTTAACTTCATATTTCTATTTAAGTGTTTTTAATATTGTTTAATAAGAATCACTATTCATTAAAGTTGATAACTAAATAATTGTATAATTCTTTGTCATGATTGGATTCATCAAACTTATCAGAGTTTTTCAATGATTCGAATGTACGTACAGCATTATGAATAATGTAAGAATTTGGATTCTGCTCAATGAATTCTTTTGCAAACTCAAACGCACTCATTGTCCACGCAGTATTAGCATTAGGTAATGGAATGAATATATGATCATAGTGCACTATTACTTTGTAAAAAACGGCGTATACAGTATCTCTACCAAATTTCTTTAAGGCTAATTCAATCGGTGTTAATTTAGGAAACACGTCTGGAAATTTATCTTCCAATTTTTTCTTCCATTCAGAACAAGCTGCACTATGAGCTGCTTTAATAAAGGGAACATCAACTTCGTAATGTTCTTTAGTAGCTACTTCTTGCGCTTTTTTTCTTTTAGGTACTAAATCAAAACAATCAGAATCTACCCAAAATTGTCCACCGTATGTCCCTTTAATTTGAATATATCCATTACTGTTAATATTAATTATTGTACCTAACCAATTTTCAACTGTAACTTCATAGTGATCATTCGCCTTTGAATTACCAATTACTGTATCTCCTACTTTAAATTTTTTATTTGTGCTCATAACATTTATTTTATTTTCGTTTTTAAATTTGTACGTTTCTTTGTATCTACGAGGTCTTACTATTGTATATGTAGCTTTTCCATAATTGTCCACTAACTTAACTAATTTTCCGTAACCAACGTCTTTGTACATGTATCCAGATCCAGGAACCAAGTTCGTAGACTGGTATCCACGATTTAGGTAGCTATCGAATGTTTCACCTGGACGATTGAGCTCGAATAAGAATTTTTGCATTTCTGAATAAGTAACTCTTTTATTTGGTTTACTCTCAATGAATCTAAATAGCAATTCTTTATTAGTAACTTTGTGTAATTTCGTATTCATAACTTTTATTTTATTTTAGTATTATTAAATTATTCAGCAATTTCTGCTACTTGTTTTGTGGCATGATTATCGAAAAATTTATACGTATTAAGAGATTTTTCTTCTGCGCCAGAAGTCTGCCAATTGTACACGTCTTGAATGAAAGGTTCGAAGAACTTAGGTGTTAATTCGTACTCCATTTCTGTGGCGTAATTAGTAGGTTTTATTCTAACCAACATTTTACTTCTCTTCAACTCTTTTACAATTTCGAAAGAATCGATGTATGTATGATCCCATTTTCCATATCCGTGCTCTAATCTTATTGATGCTGGTTCTTCATATAATTTATAATCTCCAAAAGTACCACGTTCAACATCAAAATCTCTCTTACATTCGATTTTAGGTTTAAGCTCGCACTTAAAACCAACTTTTTTGTACTGTTCTATTTCTCCTTTAGCGATTAACATTTGAGTGTCATAAATAACGCGCTGTGTAGTATCAATCGCAGAATAATAAACTTGTTTAGCGCTACTATATTCTTTATACTCTTCGTACCACTTGTGCCACTCTGCTTCGATCGTAGGTAACAAGGCAGCTATTTCACCTAAGCACTTAAGATATTCTATATGTTCTGATTCGGTAGATTTACATCTACTTTCGTACCAACAAGTGTTAGTACGGAATCCGTACCAACTTAATTCAACATAACCTGTACGATTTTCTTTTTTAAGTCTCCACGGCAATTCGTAGTACAATTCAATCTTAGCAGTGCTATAATTAGAATTTTCGTTAATCGCAATTCTAATGTTCGTACCACTAAAAATAATTTTTTTAGCAATACCAATACTAACAAAAAAATTAGTTACTTTTTCTTGTAAGGTATTCAGTTGTTTTTCGTACACGTTGGTTTCGTATTCGATACAATCTGCTTTTTGAGATTCTAACTGTGCTTCTAAAGCTGTCAATGTGGTGTGTAATGTATTCATAACTTTTATTTATATATTAAAAAAATGTATATATGAGCTGCTATTTTGCTCGATCAGGGTAAATATACGACACTATATTGACATAAAAAAATTCTTTTAAAAGATTCTTTATTGATTATCAATCAGTTATGATAACTAGTTGGTTACCAATATGTGCAATTGATTGGTTTCCAATAGAGAATTTTGGGCGCATGGGGAGCTCATGGCCAGCATCAGCCTTATTGCTTATATTTCTATAAAAAGTAAGATTTTGGCTCATTGGGACACTCCCAATAGCTCAGAATTTGAACAATTTATGTATTAGATTGGTTGACTTTGTAGGTTTTGGGGCCTGTGGACAGTTGTCACACAAATTTCCATAAATGGAAAGGTAATAATCACAACTCGATTCATTTTTATTGCAAGTCTTTACTTGAATCTTTTTTGGAGAAAATCTTCTTTTTTGGTTTCGTAACATTTGATTTATATTTTTCGTCCTCTTTATATTGTTTCCACTTTTCGAGTACTTCGTAAGCTTTTAATATTCTTGTAGCTTGTTGTTCTAGCTTCCTTCTTTTGGGATCCACGTATAAAGAATTATTTTGATTGTTTTTATATTTCCAAATAAATCCGCCGGCGCTATTTCTTTTTCCTGAACAAACTGAAGATGTATTTGAAAAATCTATGTTTAATGTTTTTGATGCTTCTCTAGCTGTAGAATATTCTTTGATTTTATTTAAATCTTTATCATATTGTATAACAGCTTTAGCCATACCATTATTAGCGCCTCTTACTTTATTCGCTATTTCATCTTTTTTTAATAGTTCTAAGCCAAATATACCAGATCCTTTGTATTTATAAGGATCTTTTTCTGTTTTACCTAAATAAAATAAATTATTAGGTAATTTTTTTACATATATTTTAATTAATTTCAAAGTATTGAAAATCTAAGAAATATCTTTAGTAGAAGATATTAAAAATTTATATATTGTTTTCTGTAAATCAGCTAGTGCTTGTGTATTATCTGTAATTAATTTTGACATTCTGTCTCTTTCTTCAACTAAGATTTCCATCATCTCTTGTTGTAATTTATCAACTTTCTCTTCTAATTTATCGTTTTTTTCTACTAATCTTTTATATTGGATCCACGCAAAATAACCCAATAAAAGAGCTATTAAACCTACTACGCCGTATTGCAAAAGAGATGTACTTACTACTTGAGGTACTGTTGGATTCATGTTAATTAAGCATTGAATATTTAGTATAAAGGATATGTTCCCAATTATCTGTCAAAAACTTTATATTACTAGCAGTGGGTTTAATGATTTTTCTTTCTATTAGATCCACTGATGCTTCCAAAAACGCTTGTCTACAGTTAATGTGTAGAAGATGATGAGTCTTATCGGGTATTTTTGATTCGACCATCTTTTCTAACATATCGTATACCAATTCTTTCATTCTGAGTATAAATATTTGTGTTTATTCGAAAATATTGTATTCCTTCTTTAAAAATTTAAGACACTTTTTATAATCTCTATTCTCTGTCCTTCTTGCATCTATTTCTAATGGGTTTCTATGATGACTTAAGTACTTTGACAGTATTTTATATTCATGCATACTATGTTTAACATAGTGCGTGTATTCATGTATAATAGTTTTAACAAGATCTTCTAATGTTAGATGAGCGTCTTTATTAATAAAGATCACCTGTTCTATTTCATCGTAGTATCCACAATCCTCTCCCGTATAATAATCAGCTTTTCTGTATTCAAGATACGGGTAAGGTCCATTAAGTTTGGACCTTCCGTACTCGCTTATACACCACCAAAGAATTTTGTACGCAGTTGCTCTAGATACTACGCTCTTTTTCTTTTTTTCCTCCATGATTTTAGTTAACCATTTTAATTAGTTTAGAATAAAATAAATCTTGTGATTCGTATTGCTTCATAATCTCCATTGCTCTGTACTCTGCTTCAGGAATTCTTGTATTTATAGATACTCTAAACTCTTTACACCATTCTTGAAATTTAGGATCTCCCATAACTTTTTGTCTTTCTTTTTCTAGTTCTTCAAACATAACTTTATTTTTTTAATTTAATTAAAAAGCTCACATAGTTTTCCTTTGACTTACACCAATTTTTGTGAATGAATATAGATTTTGCTCCAAAAGATTTAAATGCATTCCAACTTGCTCCTATTCTCGCTTCTCCTATACATAATTCAAACCCATTATCTAAAGCCCATTCAAAACCATGTTTAAGTAATTTTTTTGAATAGCCATTATTTCTGTATTCTGGAAGAACTGTAATACTATTCACTAAAAATACGTTGTCAGAATTCCAAGATATTAGTAATTCTGCTATACAACGATTGTTAATTTTTAAATAAAATGCCTTTGAATTTTTCTCACGTATGAAAGCTTTTTTAACTTCTAAGTCCCAACCTAAATTTCCTGGATGCTGATCTTCGAATTTCTGAAGGATTGAATCAGCCGGTTTTTTACTATTAATCATTTCCATCTTGATCTTTTTTATAAAATTCGTGTATTAAATATGCTGCAAATGATAATATACAAGCGGATCCTAAAAATACGGAATATGCTGTAATTATTTGATCTTCTATTATTAACATGATATAATTAATTTAATTCGTCCAAATCTAAACTATCTTGTAATCTGTGTAATTCTTTTTTTAACATAGTAGGAGTATCACCTTTATGATATCTAGTGTCAGGATCTAGTTCCTTAATCTGCTCAGCTAAATCTATTCTATACCCTCTATCATAGAATTCAGTTTCAATGGCATCAGCTAAGAATTGCATTTCATTTGTACCAGTTACACTTATTCTAAGATCATAGTCAGACCATTTAGTTTTATAATCCCATATCAAACAACCTTTAGTGATTTTGTTTTTTAGATTGTGTAGCTTTCTATTTCTCACTCTAACAATAGAATTATCAGAACCGAATAAATGCAACAATCTAATTAACCACCGTGGACACCAAAAAGGTTTTGCTTTGTAGTCCATGTAAATTACTAAAGGTTCCATCGCTTTGAATATTGGACCTTCCTCTCTCCATGGAACTGAACCTAAATAACCGTACTTCTCGTAAAATGTTTTGGGAAAGAATACTACTCTTAGATCCTCTAATGTAATATCTTTAGTATGCACTGGGCCTACTTTTGCCTTTTTACCTTTAAATAATATCATAATATTTATTTTAATTGTTTAAGCATCTCTTCCAAAGAAGCAATTCTCTTATTATAAACCTTCAATTCTTCAGATGTCATACCAGCACCCATTCTATATCTCCATCTAAATTCGCAATGAAAAAATGCGGGTTTAATTGGTCCTTTCGTAAATGTATTTGGGTACTTTTTGGAACACTCTCTGTATTCTTCGTCTGTTAAGATACTTTCTACCCAGATCGGTTTTCCTTCTTGTGGATTTGCCATTATTTCTTTTTTATTAATTCAATTAATTTATTAAGACAAGCTAACTGAGCTTCATCATATGTTTTAAATCCATCTGTATCATTCATTATACCATCTTCAGGATTATAGGGAATACTCATTACCCAAGCACTCCATGTTCCATTACTACAGATAGATGGATTAGCTGTTAAGTTATGCTTCTCTCTAAACCATCTGAATGCTTGTTGATATAGTGGAGAACTACACGCTTTATCTAAAAAATTACTATTGACGCAATCACTTGGACTTTCATTCATACCAAATTCTGTCTCTAAAAAATACTCGGTAAAATTACTTGGTATTAGTGACGACCGATACCAACCAAAACAAGGTTCATCAAAACCTAATTCTTTTAAAGATAATGCTTGTTCATAAGGTATAAATTCTTCATTCATAACTATTGTTTTACTATTTCAATTAATTTATTAAGACAAGCTAGTTCTGCTTCTTCATGGGAATGGTATGGCATATTTGTATAAAATACTTCTTCCTCATTATTTTCTAATATGACGTAATCATATTTTATAGGAGAAGCTGCACCTACTACAAAAACTGTTTCTATGTATGAATATAGTCCATGCTTCTCTCTAAACCATCTAAATGCTTGTTGGTATAATGGTGCAGATAATATAAACTTATCACCAATAACTAATGTTTCATTTATTTTATCAAACTCTCTTTTAGCTGCAAATTCCCAATTTTCACCATTAGTAGTAAAATAATATGCAAAACATGGTTCATCAAACCCTAACTCTTTAAGAGCTAATGCTTGTTCGTATGGAATGAATTCTTTTTTCATTACTTTTTATTTTAAAGATTTTATATGTTTGCAATCTTTGCCTCTTCCAAATCCGTGTGCAGGACACGAACACGTCCACACTCCATTATCATTTACAACTTCGTACTTGTTGCCTTTAGTACCTTCAACAAAATACTTGATAGGTTCTACTACTATCACAGGTTTCTGATAAGGTTTATCGTACACAATTGGAGTCCACATTTCTTTTAGTTCTAACCAATCGTACAGTTTGTCCACTTGTTGATAAATTCCTCCTGCCACAATGTAGATGATATTCGTACTTGGACTAGTAAAGCAAATGGGTGGGTATAAAGATTTAAATTGCATAATTATTTTTATTAGTTTATTAAAATATTTTACCAACTTGCTTGATAGTGATAAGAAGAATACAAATCGTCTTCACTAATGGAAGTCTTCAATATGTCTTCAAATATCATTATTGATCTATTAACGTCATTGAAATACCACTCATCATAATCTGTATTTCCAAAAAAGAATCCATTTCCAATAGGCAATAATTCTGGTGCTTTTGAATGATCGTTACTTACTTCTTTTAATACTTGTAGTAATTCTTGCATTTTATCTTTCTTAACGTAGTACTCTGCACAATCGTCTTTACCGCCTTGTACATTATTAACGAACCACAAATGAAGAGCATTGAATTTTCTCCAATACCCAACTTCTTGCTCTATCATTGATACTTTTGAAGGATCGATAGACTTTACCGATTCTCCGTTTCTTGTAACTGTTACTAACGTAGTTTCTTCGTCTGAATAAAAGCTGTAGTTCTTAACGTTAGTTTTTTTGTGTAAATACATGTCTAATCCCATAACTTTAATTTTTAATTTTTATGATTACTTTATTTTTTCGATCTTAATTTTGTGTAATTTATTTTTTATAAAATTTTGAATCATCGTGTTCGTTATAACTATAATCTACTTTAATTACCTTTTCTAGGCACTTCTCTTTAACTGTACCAATTAATCTGTCTTCAATAAACACTTGACCAATGCCATCGCGTGGATCCAAATCTATATCATCGTATTTATCGCAAGCTTCTTGGTAAGAATAAAAAGGTCCAAAAGTTTCTGAATCTTTTTCTGAATAACCTTCCAATAATTCGTAGTCGCTACAATCAAAATCTTCTCTAACCATTATGTAAGCGCCATAAGTAACGAACCACACGTTAGGAGTTTTACCGTCACCTACCAATTCTCTTGCCAATTCCTTGGCGCTAGATGGTCGTACTTCTTTCTCAAAGGGTTCTGGAATGTTTACTTCGTAGTACAGTACCACATCATTTTTATCTATTGTTTGTTGAAATGTAGTTTTTCCACCACCGTTTCCTTCGCACTCTAAAGTTTCATCACCAACGAAAACAACTTCTACAATTTCTTGCATTTCAAATCCGTGGTAACCAGTCTTTCCAACTATTTTTACTTTGTCGCCTACTTTGAATTCCAACTTTTGTTTCATATTTTTATAATGTTTAAAATGATTTTCTAATTTCAATTCGATCTGAGCTCTAGTTTCTCCATTGTATTCAGACTGTCTTATTGTTTTTCCATTTTCAAATCTATAAGCTGGAAATAATAAAAAGTTTGCAGTGCCACTATCGAACCAATTTGGTATCGGTGATATCACCATCCAAAGACCGTTCTTAATTCTATTAACAAAACCTAAACGTCTTAAATAAGATCTGTAAGTATTTGTTCTGTAGAATTCGTTACCGTGTCTTTTCCATGCGGTTACACTTTCAATACCGTTCATAGCATCGTGTAATTCTTTCGTAGTAAACGTACTATTCACTTCACGACTATTGATAAATGACTTGACTGATTGAAATAAATTCATAACTTTAATTTTATTGGTTAATACCGCATGATAGCGGTTTCGACTATTGAAGTCTCATCAGTTAACCTATGTCAATTAACTGTTAATTGTTCTCTACTTTAATCTCGTACTGAGCGTTCCAAATTTCTTCCATTTCGATTAAAAACTGTTCTGTTCGTTTTTTTGAAATTTCATTTTTGTCTAATAATCCTGAATATAGAATAGATTTTAGATGGCCTGAAAATGAACCAATCATTTTACACTTGACATCGTTTCTTACGTCTGCCAATTCTGAATAACTTTTTACTGATTTTGGTACTTGTATTGTCATAACTTTAATTTTTAATTTTATTAATCCCAGTCTTGATGGTGTTCTGCTTTAATGTAACACACTGCTAATATCGCAAGCGATACAAAACAAATAATAAGATAGACTGTAAACATATTTTTATTTTTTAGTTTTTTGAAGCAAACATTTTTCTACCATTACTCATGAATGTATCAAATGCTTCTACACCCATAGATTCTTTTAATTCTTCAATGAACTGATCTAATTGATCTTTTAAAGATACAGCTTGAAAATGCTTTTCGTTATCAACTGCTTCTTTCAATTCCCAATTAGTGTCTAAAATTTTACTAAATAATTCGATTTGTGAATTTGTCATAACTTTTATTTTTAATTTTATTACGCAATTTTTTTACCCATTTCTATGTCTCTACGAAGACTTTTAATTCCAAACATGTACTCGTTACAAATAATATTTCCACGTTTCATACCTCTCGCGCCTTTAACTCTATTAAACACTCTTAATCTACCTGCGTAGGCGATTTTTGCAGCTTCGTATTCTTTACCTTTAAAAGAAATTACGTAGCGACCTTCACCTATTTTTGTTATTTCAGCTAGTGCATTTTCTACTGGCACTTTAGGTTTTTCAAGAATGGTAATACTACTAATGCTAGAAAAATAATAGCTCTCAGCTTTTCTTTTACTTGTAGCTAACAATTCAAACGTCATCTTTGATAGATCTATGCTTTTAACAATACCTGTAATTTCCACAGATCCTTGAGATCCTGAGCCCATACCGTAATTGTAATTGTACTTAATTGATATAAAATCGTTTACTTGAAAATTTCTTGAGTTTGTCATAACTTATTTTTTAATGGTTGAATTTAATTTGTATTCGTAACTATGAATAAGATCAGTTTCTATGCGATGTGCTTCAGCTTTACCTCGTACGATATCTACTATTAATACGTCGTACACATCGTGTTCGTACTTACGCATATCGTTGTATAACGCCCAATCTTTATTTTCAGTTAACGCTCGCATACAGTGTTGGTGAAAACGAATTAATACACTTTTTTTGTATGCTCTCCCGCGTGCCACCGTCAATCCTATGTAACGTTTACCGTTAACGGTATTAACGATTTCGTAGATAATGTGGTTGCGATCTGTGCGTTTTTTGCTCATGTGGAAGATAATTGAATATAGTAAATATACGACACAATATTGACATAAAAAAATCCAAATGAAAAAAAGCCTATTGGAAACCAATCAGTTGCGCCAGAATGTAAGCAGGGAGCGATCATAACTCGTTGGTTCTCAATGGAGAACTTTTTTATTGGTAACCAATCAGTTATGAGTCAGGCTTTGGGGATCAGCCAGTTATGTATTTAAATTTTTCTATCTATTAGTAGGTTCTCATCGTCACCCAAATCGGGTTTTTCGTACTTTATTTCGTGTACCATATTTTGTAAATCGATTAGATCTTGATCTTCTTGGTTTTTATAATCGATTAAATCTTCTTCGTGTTTATATCTTCCTTCGTCTAAGAAAGCTTGCATCTTTTCTATCTCTTTTAACACATTTTCGTCTATGTTGTAGAATAGTAAATTGGACTCGAAAGAAGTTTCATCACCAACAAGTGGACTCGATTGCATATTTCTTAGTACTCGTCCACTAAAACTGTCAAACACATTAATGAAGTAGCAATTGTAACAAAGCCACCTGATATTTTCTATTTGCCAGTTTCTGCGGTCACCGTCAACAAAGTGTAATAACAGTGGTTGCTTTCCGTCTTTTACTCTTTTTTCGTGATAACCACAGTGTTCGCACTCTTCTTTGTGCAATCCGTGTAAGATCAACATCTTCTTTAAAATCACCACCCTTGCAGGACTAGTCCACTTTCTGTAAGTAAGTAGATTGTCTATTTGTTTTTGATAAAGTCTTGGTAGATTTTCTTTGTGTTTTCTAGGTCTTTGTGCATTGGGATTGCCGTACTTTCTGTGAATTTCGTAGAGAGTTTTTCCTGTCTCAAGGTCAATGTACATGCTTGCGTACTTAACCCAAGTTTTGAAGTTAATTCCCATGTATCGACAAGCTTCGGCTATAGTACGAGAATTGGCCATGGAATCCCTAATCTCGTCTTCGGTCAATTGTAAACCTAAATGGGGAAATCCTAACGCCTTACTTTGTTCCCACGGTAATTTCTTCTGGTATTTCTTCCTCCTACCCTTCATCTATTTTTGGGTTCATCATAACTAATAAATTCCAAAGATCGTAAGGATTCTGTAACAATATTTCTTGGCCATCTGTAGTTTTCATAGCATTTAGTGTAGCATCATCATTCATCCTATCATATAGATAAAAACTAATAACGTCTGTGCAAGCTTCTCCAAAGCTCAAGATCATTAACATATCTATTGTCTGAATATACTTATCTTCGTATTTAAATAGATCGATCTGGAGCTCTTGGTACGCGATGTTAGATCTTACTATTGTTTCTTCTAAGGTATTTATTAATGTGAAGAATAATTCTCTTCGTCTTTCTGATTGAGTTCTTTTTTTTCTTCTTATCGATGATTTTGCTCCTAATAACGAATCTACTGCTGATTGTATTTCTTTATATTCGTCTGCCATTTTTACTTTTTAGAGTTTTTCAATGTTTCAATCATTTTTGATATGTGGATGCACATTTCGTAATCTTCTGCGGGATCTTCAATATACCAATTAAGACATACAGTAAGCGCATCTACCCAATAATGTTTGTGTAATTCTACATAATTGTTAGAACTGTTTATTTCAAATATGGAAGCGAAAGTTTTTTTATTGGTAAGCGCATCTTCTATTGCTTTAGGCACTTCAACTTTAAGAAGACCTTTTAATATGTCAGATTTTTTTATTTGCTCTGACGTTAATTGATCTAATCCGTCAAAATTTGCTCTTACTGTTTTTCTTTTCTTCATAACTTTTAGTTTATTATTAAAATAGTGATCCTGAAGCTATTATATGCCATTGTGGTGCAAAAGATGCGTACTCAACGAATAATCTCATATATGCTCCAGCCGCTAATGATCTAGAAGTAAAAGCTCCTCCAAGTGTATTAATAGATGTAGCTGAATCTTTTGGGCTTGGTATTATTTGAGCAGCATTACTTCCAACTGTATTAATTACAGTAATTTCTTCTGAATACATTGGACTTATTGGTGTTGTGCCATTACTAGTTAAATCATATAAATAGAGGCTTGTCTTTGAATTATTTGATTCATTACAAGTTATATAATATAATTTATTTCCAGAAGGAATGAATCTATTTCCAGTAGAACCAGACAAATCACTCATACTACCCGCAAAAGATCCAATAGATGCATAATGTTTTAAAGGTCCTGACGCTGCAGAAGCGGTAGTTTGAACTATTAAACTTCCTGGAGAAAATACTAATGATCCAGTTAAACTTAATCCATTTGTAACTCTCATTGATCCAGTTACATCAATACTACCTGTAACTAAGAAACCGCCCATTACAACTGAAGACCCTGAAACAATCAAATCTAAAGTTGCCGGCGTATTAATAGTTATTGGACCTGTAAAAGTATTTGATCCAGTGGTTGCAAAATTAAAAGATCCACTTAAAGAATTTGCTAAATTTGCTATAGAAATTTGAGATGTGTTATTTGATGCCACTATAGGAACAACATCTGTATTTAATACTGATGTTACTACTGGGAGTTGAGATATTGTTACGTTTGACATATTTTTTAATTATTGTGTTGATATAGTTGAACCATTTTCTGTTGTTAGTATCCTACCTAAAGAGTCAAGTAAATAAAAAGTTGGTATTGTAGGTGGATTAGTAGGTATATTTGTTCCACTTGAATTTTTTTGAGAGGAAAATAATAAATTTGGATCTATAGATCCTCTCATTTTTTCTATATAATTAGTAGGGTTTTGTTGAATAGAAAATGTACTTCCTTTACCGTTGGTAAGATTTTTTTTAAATAAGTCTAATAAGAATTTACTACTCACCTTTTAAAGTTTTCATTAGCCACGCTGATATAGCATTCAAAGGAACTATAAAAGAAGCCACGTTTAAATACGCGTTTCTTTCATTATAATCTATAGGAATTCCTGCTTCACCAAATTTCTTTTGTAATGCTACCGAAATCTTATTTGCATACTCTTGTTTTTTTCTTGGATCTTGTATCTTTTCTTTGGGCAAAATGAATTGCATATTTATGCCTTTCTTTGAATCTGCAGAAGATAAATCAAATTGTAAGGGTATGTTAACCTTTTCTCCGTCAACTGTTAAGCTAACCGAATATCTTGGAGTTGAAAGTATATTTGCCATTCTAAATAATCTTTGGTAATAAATATCAAATTAAGTGGTAGGAAATAGTGGTTCAATAGGTATTTGTATTGGATTCATTTTCCTAATACTAAGAATCATGTTTTGTAATTCAAAATCAGCTACTTCACCGTGTTCTGCTATTATAGCTTGTAAATTTTGTAATACTTCAGCAGAACCATTACTAAATTCATTTATAGATATCACAAGAATTATGTCATTTGTTGGTTCTTGATCTATTTTAAATTTACTTTTTAGATCTATTAGAGTATTTGGCTGTTCATTTTTAATATATTCAGAGACAATGTCTTCATCACTTATATAAATGTTTGAACACCATGGTTCTAATATATTCAGCAATAAAGTATTATAAGATGATCCCTGTAAAACAATTCCAATGTCATATTTCTTTGGAATAATGGGTAATTGATATTCATCATTTTGAATCCAACTTCCCCACTTTCTAATGTAATTTCTTGCTGATTTGTTACTAGCATTTTGAAAATACTGATCATCATGACCAATTTTATCGGTCCATCTATGACCTCTACAAGTTAAGTGATAAACTAGAGCATCTCTTGATTGAATTAATTCGTATCCTGCAAGCATCCATCTTTGAAAAATGTCAGAATCTTCGTATGGAAACGGTGCAAAAATCTTATCATGTCCTCCTACTTTATTAAAATCCTCTTTGTATAAAATCCATGGGGCAAACATGCCTTTAGTAGTTTTTATTCCATTATCGTAAATACTATTTTTTATTTTTAGTTGAATTTCCTCTACAAACTTTTCAAATTCTTCTATATTCAAACTATCAAAGTCCATACCAAAATCTTTAATGATTTTTTCTTTTCCTTCTGGATGTAAAGGAGGTTCTATTCTAGTTCCACATACTACCGTACCACGTTTTAAATGCTTAAGTATGTTCTCTATATAGTTTGGACCTATGATCATATCTGCATGTAATACTCCTACAATTAAAGTTCTAGCTAATGCCATACCTTTATCGTATAAAATTGTGTGACCTACTCTTTCTTCTGATCTATAAATTACACTGATTTGTTTATCGAGTTCTAAAGATTTTAACCATTCAAATGTATCGTCTGTAGATCCATCATCTAATAAAATTACTTTTACTTCTGGTGCGTTTCTTTTAATACTATCATACGCATTTTTTAAATGTCTTAAATTATTGTAAGCAGGTATAACCAATGTAACGTCTTTTTGTGTTAACATAATTTTAATCTTGGTTGTTGTGGTTCTTTTTTCTTTATGTTTAATTTAAATGGTCCTAATTCATATATTCCTAAATCGTCTGCATCATGATGAATTAGACTTTGTAAGTTTCCTATTAAAGCTTGAAACATATTTTCAGGTTTGATCATATCATTATAATCAACAATTAATATAATATCATCGGTTAATTCATTTACAAATTTAGATGCTATATCAAACGATGTATAAGGTTGAATATAATCACAATAAGATTTAATATCAATGTTATCAATTTTAATGTGATCAAAATAAGGTTCTACACTTAATATCTGTTCGCTCTTACAATTATTTATTTCGATACCTATATTGTATTTAATATTTGGTATTGGATCCAATGTACTAGAATGTTGAATAAATGCTCCCCATTTTCTAATGTATTCGTACATTGAAATTGCATTGTTTTTATTCCAATCTTCACTTTTATTTTGAAAATCTTCCATTTTTTCTGCGTGAGCAAATTGACCTCCTCTACAAGTTAGATGGTATACCATGGCTTTCCAAGATTGAATTAGATCGTATCCCGCTAACTTCATTCTTCTAAATAAGTCTGCGTCTTCAAAAACAGATAAAAATATGGGATCGTGCCCTAAATGCTGATCACGATGTATTAGCCATGGAGCAAAGATACTTTTAGTTATCTTATCACTTCCATTCTCTTTTACAAATTGATTAAATTCTTCAATCTTTAAATCTTCTGGCCACATACCAAAATCTTTAACTATTTTTTCTATTCCTTCTGGATGGAGAGGTGGTTCTATTCGTGTAGCGCATACGACATTGTTATTAGTTTTTAAATCTAGTAAATGTTTATCTGCATTTGGACCTAATATCATGTCTGCGTGGAATGCGATTACGTAATCGTATTTAGCTTCTAAAAACATTTCATCATAAGCATGCCCGATTCCCAATGGATCAATGTATTCATTTTTAATGAATCTAATTCTTTGATCCTTTAACCAATCACAAGTTCCATCATTGTCTTGATCTACGTAAACAAGTATCTCATTATCTTTATAATAAGAATTATCTTTAATAGATTGTATACAAGGTTTTAAATACCTTAAATTATTTTTCGAAGGGATGCAAAATGTTAGCATTTAAAAAATTGTTTATATTTTTGCTTATTATTTAATATATAAGTAGGTAAATTAGATGCATCTAACCAAAATTTAAATTCTGATCTTCCTAATACATCTTTAGTAGCAGATAAGTTATTACCTATTTGATTTTTAATATTATCATTATTGTATTCTTGATGTCCATAAGCTTCTAATTTTAATTTTATTTGATCTACTCCACCCATGAATGTAAAGTGCCAACCTCCATTATCAATATACTCATACTGCGTTTTTGACGGAGTTCTTAAATGATTTAAACACGCATTTTTAATATTTTTATATTTAGTCAACAAAGTTCCTGCCCATGGTTCATTAGATCTTACATTCATATAAGTAGAATATACTAATTGTTTTAATTTGTATATCTTATTATCTTCTATGTTGTAAGAAATTTCTGGATTCCAGTATTCATCTAAATCAGTTATAAAACATAAATCATCATCTTCTAATCCAACTAAAGCTTTACGAATACTTTCTTTTTGATAAAATTCGTTTAACCAATGTAATTCTCCTGGAGGCACATTTGAAGTTGTCAAAGCCTGCATACAAATTTGTTTAGTTAAATCGTCTATATCAGGATTTAAAATCCTCTGTCTTAAATCATCGTATGATTGAGGAGGATCGTATGTAATATGATGAATTATTTTATCTTTATATTTTTCAAATCTGTTCTTATTTTTTTCAAAATAAAGTTCTTTTGGTTTTCTTGAAAAAGTTTGTACACATTCAATTAAAACAAATTTATCAACATAATCATTAAGCATTTCCAATCTTAATTCTAATAGATCTAATTCATTATAGAAAGTAAAAATATCATATATTTTAGCCATATATTTTTGATTGCTGTTTATATAATTCAAATTCTCTTAAACACTCATTATAAGTTTGTAATTTTCCTTCTCTATCCATATAAGTAAATTTACGAGAAATATTGTATCCACAAGACCAATATCCATTACTTACGTTATGCCTTGACCAATATTTAGGTGCTATGATTAAATTAGCGTCAGAACAAAATGTAGGAAAATATGCAAAACTTGAATTAGATATAACTAACCACTTTGCATTTTTAATGATTGAATAATCCTTTGCTAAATCAAAATGATATACATTATCAGCTAATTCTGGCAATAATCTTTTTGCGGTATCAGGATTCTCTGTGATAATTAAAAACTGCATATTAGGATTGATATTCAACATGTGGTATATCGATCTAACCCAATAATCTCTTGATAAAAATAAAATAGGATCAGCTTCATAGTCTCTAATATTTAAAACGCATATATCATCGCTTCTAAAATCTTTACAATCAAATTCTTCTTTTACTTTTAACCAATCTTTAATTTCTTCTTTATAATCCCAAAAATAATCTTCTCCTTGCATAATACCCATAATTTTTGTATTATCAGGTACATTTAATAAATTTTGATCGATCAATCTTATATCACAACCATGAGTACGATCATGTTCAGAATGGTTAAATTTAATTCTTATTTCTTTTTCTGTGTATGTATCATGATATAATTCTTTTACTTCTTTACCTAAATTTATATCCATGAAATACACGCCTTTATCATTGTATCTTCTATCTCCAAAATTTTCTAAACCCATATAACCAAATTCATAACCATTTTTTTTAGCTATAGCTCTAGTAGTTACATAACATGCTAATTGATTTCCAAATCCTTGACCGAAAAGAAAAGATGTATAAATCATAATTATTTTTTCCAAAATGAATAAATACCGTTATCTATTTCGTAATTTTCCCAAACAAACTGAGATCTTTTTGGTTGTTCTTTTGCCCAACGCCACATATCTCGCAATCCGTCTTCTAATGAAATTCTATGTTCGAATCCAAGGATACCCATTGATTTTTTCCATGTAGGAATTGCATGTTTAACTTCGTGTCTTCCTTCTTTATATTCTACAGTGTATTCATTTTCATTTATCACCTGTCTTAAAAGTATATTAGCATCATTTATAGTCCATTCTTCTATACCTCCTAAATTAATGATTTGTTTTGACGCTTTTGAAGATATAGCTGAATTCCACAGTGGTTGTAAAATATCAAATATATGACTAAATGCTCTAGTTTGAGAGCCATCTCCAAATATTGTTGTTGGTAATCCATTTAAATGCTGATACATCCAAATACCCAATACATTTCTATATTTATCCCAAATATTTTGATTTTTACCATACACATTATGAGGACGAATAATACACCAGTCTAATCCATGTTGTTCACCTGCGATTTGAATATCCATTTCACATGCATATTTTGCAACTCCATAAGGATCTATTGGGGCCGGAATTTGAGTTTCATCAAATACTCCTCCATATCCATGACCATATACTGCTAATGTAGAAGTAAAAATTAATCTTTTTACATCGTACTTAATACAATTATTTACTATTTTTGCAGTCGCAACTAAATTATTTTGATAATTATAGCTTCTTATAAATGGTGATAATCCTTCAGCCGCGTATGCAGCGAAATGAAATACGTAGTCTATGCCCTCTTTAAAAATAGAATCTAATTCAGAATCTACTAAATTACGTTTCCAAAATTTTACTTTAGGATTTATATTTTCTATGTATCCTCCAGACAAATCATCAATACCGATTACTTCAACTTCTGGATGATATAATAAAATCCAATCTGCTAATCTAGATCCTAATAATCCTGCTACTCCTGTTATTAATACTTTCATATAATTACTATCTTTTTATTATTACAGACCATGAACTGTCTGGGTAAGTTACTAAATCATTTATTAGATTTTCTTCGTATAAAATTGTGTATATGTGTGGAAGATAAAAATCATGACCACATAAAATACCTCCACTTTTAATTTTATTTTTCCACGCATTAATATCTGATCTAACACTAATTGGATCATGTTCTGCATCTACATATACCAAATCTAATGATTCATCTTTAAAATCATTCGATGCTTCTACACTAGATTTTCTGATTTTAATAATATTTTCTATGTGAGATGTTCTTTCTAAAAATAATTTTTCTGCGTCAACAAATAATTGATCATGAGAAGGAATTCTTCCTGTTGCAGGTACTACGTAATCATAACAATCAACACTGTATACTACTTTAGCAAACATAGAAAATAACATCGTAGAAACTCCTTGAAAAGATCCAATTTCTACCATTTCTGTATTTTCATTAACGTGAATTTTTACTAATTCATATAATCCTCTTACACTGTTATGATCTTCTAGCGCAGCGTGTCCCATTCTTGGTATTTTAAATAACTCTTGTAATCTTTCTTCTTTTATCATTATAAACTTTTTTGTGTTAACTTGTAATAAAAATTATTTTTGCCATGAAAACCAAATGGTATATTTCCATAGTTTTCTGGAATCATTTCTTCGTGACTGAATTCTATTGCTACTTCTAGTGGTGCAAATTTACAACCTTCTAATTCGTATGCCTTTCTATTGTGGCAACAAAAAAATCCGTCTTCATGATAATACCCATAATATTGTTTCCATTCTAAATTTAATATATTTGCAAGTTCCAATAATTTTTTACTTCTTAGTGTAAATCCTCCATTACCCACTCTTTGTAAATTACCTTCAGAATCCCTGAAAGAAAAATCGTCTTGAGGTAAAGGCCACGCAGCGCCTATATAATCGTATTCTAACCATTCATCTTTCCACATATCAGGATTGACTACATATCCATCGTTTTGAACTAATAAGCAATGAGTAGTGTTAATATACTCATGCAATCTGTACACTATAAAATGATTGTATTGTTCATAGTTTAAAGGTTCACATTTTATTATTTCTACTTCATCATCTTGTACTTCTTCTGGAGTGATTAGAATTGCTCTGTTGAACTCTAACTCTCTCATTGAATACTTGATAGCTTTTAAAGTTTCTAAAGCTTTTGTGCCTGCTACACCAGCAATTGTAACATTATTTATTTTCATACCAACTTATTACTCTTTGTGTTTCTTCTATTTTCTGTTGTTCAGTTATCATTGTAGTAGTTCTCACATCTGAATCTCTATTTACAGTACAAATGCTCTCTATCACTGTCGGGTACCCGTGCTTATCATACAATCGTTTATAGTATTCTACATCAACCAACCAATTCAGAGTCTCATTAAACAGTAGTGGATCTTCATTCTTGATAGTTAATACAGACGGACAACTAATAGTGTTTACGCCTGCATAAATTCTATCATGATAATAAGGTACCATAGGATCATAAAGATCAATACAATTTTTTGTATGAGCACATCCTGTAATAAACCATTTTTGATTTAAATTAAGAACTATGCTATTAAATATTATTTCTAAAGAATCTACATTATATAGAAAATCGTCTTGAAATAAGATTTTAATATATTCTCCATTACAATTTTTTATAGCATTATTTATATTTGGTGCTATTCTACCTCTACCAATATCATTTCTTAGATAAACTATATTTAGAAGATATGTTGGATGATGCCATTTTTCACACACATCTTTTATATCATCATTTAAACTATGATCTGAAATAACTATTTCAAAGTATTGAAATGTTTGTTGAGCTAATATATTGAAAGAATGTTCTAAATATTCTGCTCCTTTACCATTGATTTCCCACGTAGGGATAGCAATACTAAAAAGTGGTTTTAAACTATTATCCATGATTCTGGGTATAAGTCTTTTGTATTGTGAACTCCTTCATACGCTGGACCAAACCAATTTTTAGGAGCTACTACTTTTTTATTAGGATTTTTATTTAACCATGCAGCCCACCAACTAAATGAACTGTTCGCTATTATGTTATGATGGCACATACTCATTGCACACATATCTACTTCGGGTTCGTTATTTTCCATATAGATTATGCATTCCGATTCTCCGAATAAGCTCTTGGCGTATTCTATATCGTCTGAGAATACTACAAAGTACTTGTCTGTGTTATGATCTTCGTCACTGAATTCCATCATTGCGCTGAAATAATAATTTGCATTCATTACTGGGTGAAACTGTTGTAGTGCTTTGTAATCTCCCACTCTAACGTGAACCGATACTAGTTCAGGGTTTCCAGGTATTTTTGGTAATACATTCTCTGCTTTTTTCTTTATCTCTCTATCGAATTGAAAAAATTCTAATATTAAATCAGAGCAGTGTTCGAAGTACTTTTCAGTCTGAAAGTATCCCATCAAATTGGTCTGATTAGGTATAGCAAAAAATTCTGGAAAGAAATGAAACCCTGGTTCTTGCGCTACATAATTTGTTTCTATCTGATTTAGTGGAGCTAAGGTCATTGCTACATTGGGAAAATATTTTGGTAAATCAAAATATACTTCTCTCGTAACTCCGTCTTTAAAATCTTCTACGCTTGGTATTTCTGTGTTCTCTTTTGGAAATGCGAAGCCTTTGTTTATTTTTCTAGCGATACCAACTGTTGCAGCGAATTGAAACATTTGATTTCCGAGTCGGCCATGCTTTCCTATGTACTTGAATGAAATCATTTTGTTTTAAATTTTAATCTACTGACCAAAATGTCCTATTTCTTTATACGTTATCATATTAATGTATCTATAGTTTCGTAGACTGTTTTTGAAGGTGTAAATCCTAAATTAGTTAATTTACTACATTCTAAATACATATCTTTTACTTGTACTATACTATGAAACTCAGTAGGTTTCATGCTACCAATTTTACTTTTAGAATTTAATTTTTTATGCACATAATTTATAACATCAATAAATGCAGTTGGTTTCGCTGTAGATCCTAAATTATATATTTCTCCACTAATTCCATTATCTATTATAAATCTAAGACCATCTATAACGTCTTGAACATGTATAAAATCTCTATAAAATTTTCCTGAATGATATAGCTTAATATCACGATGCTCTCTCATTTCTTCTATTAAAAATTGTAATGCATTTTTCTTTTTTGATACTTTGCTATCGCTTTTTCCAACCACATTTGCTAATCTAATTATTGTATAATTAATTTTAAAAGTTTTACAATAAGACTCTATTAGTTGTTCTGCCGCCAATTTTGTGATAGAATAAAACCCTTTAGGTTTACATTTAGATGTTTCAGTTGCCGGTAATCTTACATTTCCATATACAAACCACGAACTAACAAAATGAAATGTTACATTTTTATTTTTGTTAGCATTTAACACTTTCATTAGATGAATTAAATTAGTTTCAATATCAATAAATGGATTATCTAAAACATTATAATTATCAACTGTACTAATTAAATATAATATAGCTGAATCTTGTGGTACTTCTAAAGATTCTCTAGGAACTATATGACATTCTGATTGATATTTTTTACAAAATTCCGAACCTATAAATCCAGTTCCTCCAAATACTTCTATCATTATTTAAATTTTTTAACAGTTTCTTCTATATAATTGAATACTGGCTCTGTATAATGAGGAGCAGCTCCAATAAAAAATACTTTATCCAATACTTTATTTGCTTCAGGAAAATCTCTATAATCTCCTAATAATTCGTATCCTGGGTGTAATAAAATATTTCCTGCAAAATAGTTTCTAGTTTGAATTTTATTCTCTTCTAAAAAAGCAACTAATCTATGTTTTAATCCTGGTTCATCACAAATGAATGGTGTACCGAACCAACAAGGTTTTGCGTGTTCTAATGTTAGCGGAGTTCTTAATCCTGGAATATTGTCTGTAAATATTTTAGATATAATGTGATTAGATCTTCTTCTATTAGTTTCTATTTCTGATAGTTTATCTAATTGAACTAAACCGATTGCGCCTTGTAAATCTAATGGTTTTAAATTATATCCCATTTCACTAAATACGTACTTGTGATCAATTATTCCATCATAGTTTTCTAACCATTTATCAAATCTATTTCCACACGTTCCACAAGCAAGTAAATTAGCAGATCCTATACAATAGCAATCTCTACCCCACCAACTTAAGCTAACAAATAATTTTTTTAATTCATCATCATTAGTACAGATCATTCCGCCTTCTCCAGTAGAAATATGGTGAGCAGGATAAAATGAATTAGAATAGGCCACATAATAATCAGTTAATAATTGTTGTCCCCATACAGTTCCTAAACTATCACAATTATCTCCAATTAATTTTAAATCGTATTTTAGTGCAAGCGCTTTTAACTTATCCATGTCAGGAGGATTTCCTAACACAGGAGATACAAAAATACCTTTTGTTTTATCTGTAATTTTTGATTCAATTTGATCAACATCAAAATTCAATGTGTCCCATTCAATGTCAACAAATACAGGTTTTAATCTATTTTGGTGAAGCACCGATATAGTTGTTGCAAAACCTACCGGAGATACAATTATTTCATCGTCGTCTTTCCAAGCAAATCTTTTCTTCAACGCCGCAATAAGTACTAAGTTAGCGGAACTACCAGAATTTACCATGTGAGAATGCTTAGTATTAAAGCGCTTACTAAAAGCATTTTCGAATTTGTATACTTTTTCTCCAGCGGTAATCCATTTACCATTTAAAAAAGATTCTATAGCGGCTTCAGTTTCTTTATTGTCCCAATAAGGTCCAGAATAATAAACTGGTGTTTTACCGGGTTCAAAGTTTTTAGCATTATATATGTAGGGTGCTACGTGGTTTCCTACTAATGATTGTATATTTTCTAATTGTATCATTTTATTTTTGGGTTAAATATGTAACATTCTAATCTTTCTATATTCCATGGAGCAGATTCTTCTTCTAATAAAAGATCACACACTTTTTTATAAAAATCTTTAGATCTTAATTGAGCATGTTCTTTAGTAATTCCGAAATGTCCTCCTGGCATAAACTCATATTCTTGTGGATGAAGTGATTCAAAGAATTTAAACCAATACTTATCAACATTTATATTAGGATTTGCGTCTTGTGGTTGACCATTACTTTGACAGATTAATACATTTCCGTTTCCATGTTGATTTGATTTTTTTAAATTCCACATTCTACCTCCCTTAGGCCCTGGTATTGTTATGGTATTAAAGTGAAATCCATAATACCCACCTATTTTTAATTGACATTCTTCATCTTCAGTTTTATTATTAATAACTTCTACTATATTTTGCCAATGATCAAAGGGATAATCTTGTGCAAAGAAAGTGATGTCTGATAAATTATCATAATTTAAATATAGATGATTAAAAAATGTATGTACGCACCTTCCTTTATTTACGGGTAATTTAATTTCTGCGTCTCTTTGAGATGCTTCATCTCCTTTTCTATATACTGTTATTTTAATGTTAGAATTTATTTTATCTAACCAATCTAGATAATTATCGTATGCTGCTATAACCAATTCTCTAGTCATTATTTTCTAATCTTTGGATAATTTAATATAAACCAATCTATTGATTCTTTTAAACCTATTTCTAGGGTGGTAAAATTATATTCACCTATTATGCTTAATAATTTTTTATTGCTTGAAGGTTTTCTATATTGTCCATTTGGTTTATCAGTTAACCATTTTACTTCTCCATCGAAGCCCAGATGCTCAACAATAAGATCTACAACTTGTTTGATAGTATACTCAGTAGGATTAGAAATAATGACAGGATCAGTTCCCTCATACTTTTCTAGTAATAAATCCACAATATTCGCAACGTCTTTAGAAAATATAAATTCTCTTAATGGTGTTCCATCACCCCAAACTTCAAATGGTGTATTATTTTGTTTCGCTAAATAACACTTGTGAATTAATGTTGGTATAACGTGACCGTTATCTAAATTGTAATTATCGTTTGGACCATAAACATTGCAAGGAATAACAGAAAAATATTTGGTATCATATTGTTTATTGTAAGCTTGAATTTGTACATCAGCCATTCTCTTAGCATAAGCATAAGGAGCATTAGTAAAATGTGGTTCTCCTAAATGTATTTTAGTTTCATCTAAAGGATATTCAACATCATTTGGAAATACACAAGTTGATAAAAAGCAAACTAATTTTTTTACTTCTCTTCTATAGCACGTATCTATGATGTTTGTATTCATCATAATATTTTTATAATAGAATTCTGCTGGATAATTCATATTTGCGCCTACACCACCTACTTTGGCCGCGCAGTGAATTACAACGTCTGGTTTGTAATCTCTAAACATTAATCCAGTATCAAATAAACTAACTAAATTATATTTAGATCCAACTTTTTCTCCTTCTTCAAAAGCAGATCCTATTAATCCAGTTCCACCAGTAATTAATTTTTTCATATTAAAATGCATATTCTCTTACCCAATAATCGATCATTTCTTTTATCATACTTTCAAAATCGTATTTTGGTTCCCATCCTGTGGCGGCTTTTAATTTTGAAGCATCACCTTTTAAAGATTTAAGTTCTTCGGGTCTTAGAAATTTTTCATCAATATCAACCCATTTTCTATAATCTAATCCAATTTCATTAAATGCTAATTCACATAATTCTCTTACTGTATGGGAAATTCCTGTAGCACATACAAAATCGTCTGGTTGATCTAACTGTAAAATCATATGCATTGCTTTTACATAATCCTTAGCGTGGCCCCAATCTCTTGCGGCATCTAAATTTCCTAATAGTAATTTATTTGACGATATATATTTAATTTTAGCAGCTTCTTTACAAACTTTATTTGTTACAAAATTAGTACCTCTTCTTGGAGATTCATGATTAAATAAAATTCCATTAGACACGAACAATCCATAAGAATTTCTATAATTTCTTGCTATGTTATAACCAAATAATTTAGCGCATCCATATGGTGATACAGGATTCATTGGAGTGGTCTCTCTTTGAAATCCGTCTGAATCTATTGAGTTACCAAACATTTCAGATGAAGAAGCTTGATACAATTTTATTTTAGGATTAATTTCTTTTATTGCTTCTAACATGTTTAGAACACCTAAACCTGTTGCGTTAGCTGTATATATAGGTTGATCAAAAGAAATTCTAACATGAGACTGCGCTGCTAAATTATATATCTCGTCTGGTTCAACTTTATTAATTACTCTAATTAAAGAAGAAAGATCAGTCATATCTGCATAGTGCAAATTGTTTTTAATGTATGGATAATCATCTTCTATTCTTGAAGTTTGATTTTCAGCGACAGAATTTCTTTTTAAAGTACCATGAACTTCATACCCTAAGCCAATAAGATATTCAGTCAAATAAGATCCGTCTTGTCCATTTATTCCTGTTATTAACGCAACTTTTTCACTCATATTGTATCGTATAAACTGTTTTGTTTTTCTTGTCGTTTAATATCTTTAGGATGATATAATGCCCATGTTTCATCAGAATCTGGTAAGTAAGTATAAATTTGACAACCACAAATTCTTTCATGAACTTTACCTTCCCATTTTAGAGATGGTTGATTTTTAATTATCCTTGTCTGATAATCTGGCCAATTGATGTACCCTTTTTTATTTACATTCCATCTCCACTTTTCGATGTGTTCTTTGGTCAATCCAGTTACAGTATTAACTCTTGGAACGTGTACACATTCTATTGGCCTATTTTCTGTTAAAATAGTTTTTAAGTGAGATATTAATGAACTTGATAAATACTCATCTGCGTCGATAAAGAAAATATACTCTTTTGAACAATTAGATTTTAAATTATTTTTAAATGATGCAAAATCATTATTCAAAGAATATTGAGTAAATGTAACCCTATCAAAATATTCTTTCACCGTAGATATAACTTCATCTGTAGCTGTTGTATCTAATTGTACAACTATTTCATCATTATCCTCAATATAAGATAATAATTGATCTAATAATCTTTTTAATTCTATGTGTTCATTACATGCTGTAATAGCATAACTGATACTTACTCTATTCATATATCAAATAAATTTATATAATCACACGCAGCGTAAAAATCTCTTCCAAAATCTTGAGTAGAAGATGCATCAGACTTATGTGATTGTCCTTTGTATTTAGGTAATTTTAATTCTTCTTCTGTTAACCTAATACTTTTAGTTGCTCTCCATTGCCAATCATCTGCAAATTTTCCAAATGGATAAACAGTACCTTTGCCTTTGATGTTTATTGTCATTGGATACCAAACTCTTTTAATTTCATCTGTTTGTTTAATATCTTTATATAACATGGGAAAAGCATCATCTTCTTCATAAGCAAAAAAATCAAACTCACCTTCTCTCATTAAATCGGTTGTTTCAAATCCACACGCAATACAAGAATACTTGTTATGAAATTCATTTATTGGTTCTATGTTGCAACATTCATCTTGTTTACAAAGAGGACATAGCATTAAAGTAGTGTCTATCATTATTCGTCTTTTTTAATTGTGGGAAGTTCTATCTTTTTTAAGGTTGGTAATTTTAATCCAACTTGTTTAGGAACTTTATCTAGATATAAACCTAATTTATTTTTCATTTCTTCAAAAGAAAACATTGTTTTTGATTTATGAGCTTGTTGTTTTGCTTTCTCTACATATTTAGGATATTTTTCAAAAACATCTCTAAGATAAAATTCTGCTTGTTTAATATCAGCAGAAAACCATCCTGATTCTGGAATTAACATATTTTCTACTACTGCGGATGGATGAATTTGAGTTACTTGACCTCCTACCATTGCTGTGTATTCCATAAATAAAAAATCTGTATGACCTGAGTATGCTGTTGCTATAATAGGTTTCTTTGATAAGCTGAACTCTAATAAAGGTCTACCAAATCCTTCGCCTTTAGTTAAACTAACCATGGCTTTAATTTTTCCATGATTATAAAGATAATTCATATCTTGATCATCTAATTCTCCATGAAGTAAATATAGACTTGGTAAATCTTTAGAATCAATTGATTTTCTAATTGAATCAATCTTTTCTAAAATTGCTTCTCTATCCATTATACTTGCGCCGCCACTTGAGATCTTAAGTACCATAGCGGGTTTATTCTTTTTATTCTTAAAAGTTTCTAAGAATGTTTTAATTGTTAACCCTATATTTTTTCTATCTTCTCCTAAATCTCCCTGTAACCAATGACCTACGACTAAATAACAAAAACTCTCTTTAATTTCGTCTAGCTTTAAAACTAAATCAGTACCTTCTATTGCGTCGTCTTCTATAAAAAAGTATTTGTTTAAATCTGCGCCTTCAAATAATACATCTACTGGCTTTTCTAATTTAATCTCTCTTGTTATTTGACCTTGAGGATTTTTTTCTTGAAAGGTTGTTTGTTTAAAAACATTTTTTGCATGTTCAGAAGACACTAAAGTTAAATTCATTCGATTGATTCCATCAATCCAACTAGCGTGACAAATAGTTGTTTCTATACCAGCCGTTAGTCCTAAATTGTACTTTCCAACAGGTTGAAATTCGTTGGGAACAGTAATTTGACACCAAAAATCAGGTTGTTTTTTCATTTGTCCTGAGTTATTAAATAAAGGAATCATCCATCCCCATTCATTTTTATTGTCTGCTATATATCCCCATGGAGTTGATCCCCATCTTTGAGGCAAAATTTCAATTTCCCATTCATCTTTTTTTAATTCGTAAAGAGCTTTTACAAAATCTCTACTTCTTGCTCCGTATCCTGAGTATGTATCAATTGGACACGATATAACTGCGTACTGCTTCATAGACTATTAATATGTTAAAGGGTGTGGTATACTTTTTGGTTTTAAATCTTCTATTTTATTGAATTCGAATTTATTTCTTGGTTTACATCTATCAAAAGTTTCGTTGATGCCTTCAATTACATTTTTAGCCATTAATCGCGCACTCATCATTGATTCATCTGATGTAACCCATTCTCTAGCAGCTTTACAGACATCTTCATATGTTTCAAAACCTCTAGTTAAGGAACCATATTTAGGTTGATCAGTTTTTAATGCATACACTTCTTGAATTTGAATAGTAATATCTCTAAAATCTGCTCTATCATCCCAAATGTAAGGAGTTGGAATTGATCCTACCAAACTCATATTGCTAGGAAATACTGGGAATGCCCATTTGCCGTGTTTTTTATAGGTACCAAAATGATTAGAAGGAATTTCTTTTGACGGCGTAAACCAATTTCCATCTTCATCTTCAAATCTCATTTGATCTTGCATTCCACCAGTTACAGTAGCAATGATTGGTTTTCCACACATCATGCCTTCTGTTAAACTCAATCCCCAACCTTCATTAGAAGATATTAAAGCCACCGCGTCAGAAAGATTATACATTAAATTCATTTGATCTACTGGAAGTCTACTATCATTAATAATGACGTTCTTATGATCTTCTGAACAAAGTAAATTTATCACTGCAGGTAAATCTGTGCCATTTTCATCTAAAGCTTGAGTGTGCAACAATAAAGCGCATTTAGCAGCATTTTCTTCTCCAATCTCATCACAAAAATGTGACCATGCAGCAATTAAATCAGAAACACATTTTCTTCTAATGTTTCTTGCATTATAGAATAAAACAAACTCGTACTCTTTTCCTTTAAAAAGATCTTTTTTCATGTCTTGAACTTTTAAATAGTCTTCTAACATATATTCTGGATCGATGGGATAAAAATGTTTTTCGTTAATTCCGTGTGGAATGTACTTAATTACTTTATCTTTTGCTTTTTCTCCTAAAACAAGATCATTGATATTTTTAGTTTGTTTTGAAATTGCTAACAAAGCATCGCATGATTCATAATATGCTTTATTATATAGTGGCGCAGGTAAATCATCCCAGATATTTAAATAGATCATAGGAATCATTTTTCTAATCTCGTTCTCCATTTGAAATAACCATGTCCAATACCTTGGATCAGTGAACATCATCAATGCATCTGGCTTTTCTATTTCGATTAGATTTCTAACCAATTCTTGACTACCATAACCATTGATTGGATAAACGAACACATAAGCATCATTAATTCCTAATATTTTATTAGTATCTTCACAGATATCTAATCTTTTTCCTTGATCTGGGTGATTGATTGCGCCGCCTAAATTTGCCCAATTAAAAACGTGCGCAGTATTAACTACAATTTCTCTTGCCATAGTGGAAATTCCACTTGTCATTCTAATATCATCGCATAATAACAGAATTTTTTTTCTGTCCTTTTGTGGTATATAACCTTCTATCATAACGAGCTTTAATTTATTTTACTAATCCTGGGTTTTCTGATCCAGTGTAATGTGTGTTTATTTGATTGTATATTGTCTTTCTAAATGCCTCATCTGTCATGTAGAGATATAGAGCTCTTTCTACCACCTCTTGTAAGTTCATCTTAGATTTTATACAGGTTACTTTGAAGTCCTCGTATAGAGTCTCTGGTATCTTCAGAGACGTTGTAGATCTTTTTGGTTTTTGTGTCATCGTATTCTTTTCTATAAATATCTACATATACAAGTTAAATATCTATATATATAAAAATAATTTAAGATTTTGAACAAAGATCAGGTCGATCTTTAAATTCACACCATTTACATCCATTGAAATTTTTCTGGTACTCTTTGTCTATATATTTTGCGTCTTTAGTAAAACACTCTCTAACAAAAGATTCAAATTCTTCTACAGACTTTTTTAATTTTGATTTTCCTTGAGCGGGTATAATTTCTTGAACCCAGTGAGTTGGAAATTCTTCACTAATAAATGGGCGTCTTTTTACTATCATGAATAAAACATCGACTTCTTCAGGAGTTATTTTTAAAGCTCTTGAATAGAAATGCTTGTACAATAGTATTTGACTTAATTTTAGATCATCCTTTTTATCAGAATCTTTCCATCCACCTGTGCTTGTTTTAAAATCAATAATTTTATATTTCTTTAAATCTTCATCGTAAAAAATAATGTCTATATATCCTTGCATAATGACATTTGGAATATCATCAACAATATATTGTTCCATTGGAATTTCGATTCCAATTAGCTTTACTCTCTTTGTAGTAAAATATTTTTTTCTATGTTTTTTTAGCCAAGAAAGAATGTTAACACCATCTTGTATGAAGGCCATAAAATCTTCTTTACTTACGTAGTGTTCACTCTTATTTTTTTCTTTTTCTTCTGAGTAATTGACTATCATTCTTTCTTTCAAGAAAGCTTCATAATCAAATTCTTCGGATTTTTTTACAGACTCTTCGTACATTAGTCTTAAATATTCTTGTATTGTTTCATGGAAACTAGTACCAAATAATGTATGAATACTTGGTTTAAATACTTTTTGTTTCTTTACATAGTTTAAATACCATCTAAAGTTACACTGTTTATACATTGAATACTGAGAATACGAAACAGACTTTTGGTAAGCATAATTTATAGTGGATTCCCTTTTTGCCATAACTTATTTTTTTCCATCTACTATACTCTTAATTTTTTTTAAGTATAGTATTGCATCCATGTGTTCCTCTATTGCGTGTTGTAGCCAATCTGATAAAGATAAATCTAACCTATCTAAATCTGTATTATATTTTAATTTTCCAAATTTAGCTCTATCGATAAAAGAATCAACTATAGAATCAACTATAGAATCAGTTTTTAAAATAGTTCTAGAATTTTTTTCATCATAAACAATCACTTTATCATCAAAATCTCTAGTTGCCATCTTCTGCTTCTACTTTTAATTGTGATGATAATTCTGGTGGTAGTAATTCTTTATTAAGGTGACCACATTTAGAGCACACAAAAACTTGAATTGAAGATATAGCGTCTTGAGCAGAGCCGCCTGGAATTAAAAACTTACTAACTTTTCTAATCATTACTGCTTCAGAAAAAGCTTGATTTTTACATTCTTCACAAACTATTGGTGTTGTTTTGTCAATGGATACACTTACTTGTGATCTTGTTTGTTGCATAATTTAAATTTAAATAAAAAAAAGGTATACCAAATATTGTAGATATTCTACTAATATAAGGTATACCTATTAAAGTATAAAATATAAAATCTATGTGATTAAGACATCGCTTCTTGTCCAATTAAATGAGCTCCTACACTTGAACCAGTAGTAGAAGTTGTAACAGCTACAGTTAAAATATCAGGTAAATTACCTCTAATTGTATTATATAAAGGGAAGAAATTACTTAAATCAATTGTTTGTAATCCAGATCCACCAGCAGGCGATACGAACGCATATACTACTTCTCCAGATCCTGAATTTAATTGCGTAGCTGATATATCTCTTGTTACGAATGAGTTAGGTGATCCTAAAGTATTCATTGGAACAAAAGATGATCCAGTTAATATTATAGGATTATTAGGTATACTTGCTATTAATTCAACTACGCATAATTGGTCAGAAGAAATTACTAAGTTTAAAGGTAAAATTTGACCTCTATTAATTAATCCTATTGTATAAACATTTCCTGCACTTTGAGCAGATTGAGTCATAGGTAATCCTATAACTTGATCTACGAAATTAATAGTATTATTTGTATTACTTAATATACGTCCAACTTGTGATCCTGTAGGAAAATAAATTGATTTTCCAAGCCATTGATTATTTGTCCATGGAGTACCTGAAACAGTAATACTTGAAGTCGTAGCTGAAGTTATTGCTGCAGAAGCTTGAGTGTATTCTTGAGTTCCCATAGGTCTATTTTGAATAGACAATACTGGAAATCTAAAAGCTCCTGCATTTACTAATCTTCTAGGCTGTTGTGGATTAATTCCATAAGCATAAGTAAAACCTCTTTGAGCATCTCTTCCGCCTTCTACAACTACTGATACTCCATAATGCACAAATGTGGTACCTGCTGTAATACCAACAAAAGATTGAGATACGCTTCCTGTTACATAAGAAAAATTTAATCCATAACTAGCTGAAACTGCTCCATTATTAGATAAAGGAAGACTCGCTGATAATAATAATGATGGAGTTGTAGATGATGCAGAGGCTATTATTCCAAATGCAGATGAAGACGCATTGATTGCTGTAGCTATATTTTGATAAGTAGCGTATAAAGATGATCCGGTTGCAACATAATATCTTGGAGGGACACTACCACTTGCAACTAATCCAGTACTAGATGTTGTAAAAAATGTTCCACTAATTGAGCCTGATAATTGGAAAGAAGATCCATTTGTAAAAGACGATGTAACTATTGTATTAGCTGATAAAAAAGATCCACTATTTCTTACTTCATATCTAACAGGTAAATTACCAGTTCTTGACCATGGCCCCTGACCTATATTTGCAGTGTTGTATGTATGTAAAATGTATTGTTCACTATTAGCTGTAACTCCAAATCTAATAGTTCCTGCACCATACCATGCATACTCAATCCAAATCATTTGAACGTTCAACCAATTAATTGTAGATATATAAGATTGATCTCCATTCCATAGATTTAAAGGAATTTTAATTGATGTTGGTAAACTACCTGTTAAACTAGCATCAGATCTAACACACGCATACATTCCATATGGATTATTTACAGAAGGTAAACCTTGTTCAAAATATGCACCATTTGAATCATCAAAAAAACCAACTCTTTGATAGTTGCCATTAATAGGACCACCAAAGTTAGCATTTGCAGCCATATACATTGTCTTTCCTGGCTGATATCTATGATATGGTCTAGATTGTCGAATAGCAGTATCATTAGAACCTGTACCAACTTGCATTACAACACCTCCTAAACTTGGAACTTGTTGAATTGAAGCTGATCCATATAATAAAGCTTCCCAACGTAGTGGTTGGGATCCGTATTCAAAATCAGCTTCATATACATTTTGATGTATAGTTACTTTTTGACGACCGAAATTATCAGCAGTTTTTTCAGAAGGTTGTGTATGAAGAGAATATCCTCCATCAGCTAATGATGTACCACTAAATCCATAATTTGGATTGGAAATGTTGAATTGAGCCATGTAAATTATTATTTCTAATAAATATACTTAGTATATATGTAAATAAGATACTACTATGCGTAAGTGTCTATTTCTACTCCTTTAGATTCTAATAATTCATCTTCACCATTATAAACTTTAAATGTGTATTGAGTAGTACGTTTTTGAAACTCTTCTAATTTACGATATACACCATCTTGGGTAGGATGTTCAAATACTTCATGTACTAAGTGTCCATTTTCCCAAAAAGAGATCTGTAATTTGTGATTGTGATGTGCCATTTTTTAATATTTTATTTTTTAAAGTATCTTTTCCAGATTCTTCTAGTTTTAGAAGTGTACATTTTTAAATACCATCTGTTAAAAAATACATTCAGCTTATAAATATTATAGCTTTTTAATAAAGCATCATATATCTCATCTACTTCTACAGGATTCGCACACCATGTAGAATCTATCCATGGAATTTCTGTTGATCCAATTAAAGGAACGCCTTGACTTATTAAATCAGCACCAACTATATTAAAAGTTTCAGAAAATGAACATTGCATTCCTAGATCCATCGCTGCACATGTTTTAATAAACTCTTCTCTAGGTTGCCAATCATGATTTATTAATCTATGACCAGTTGGGTATAACTGAGTAAAAAATCCTTTTAAATTATGAAGAACAGGTTCTCCTTTCATTTCAATTCTACCTGCGTTTATATGGAAGTTTAATTTCTTTCCTATTTTATCTGCAAATTTAACTGCAGCAATTGCTTGTAGCATGTGATTTTTTAAAGGTCTTACCGCTCCAAAACAACCTATATCTATAGTATCTTTTTTCTTATCAAGAATCTTAGATTTATATTCTTGTGGATAAAAATTTGGAAGGTATATAATTTTATCTTCAACTTCTTGAGTAGTTAAATCTAATACTCTTTTAACATACATTCTTACTTCTTTTAAAGCTCTTGGAGCATTAGCAGCAATAACAATATTGTTAAATCTAGCATAGTCTGCAATCCAATCAAATGCGATACCTTCATTTGCTAAAAATGGAACTTCACTATGCAATCTGATAATCCATTTAACATTAGGATGCAATTTACAAAGTACACTAAATTTACTAGGAACAACCCAAAGAGCTTCTATAATAACGTGAGTTGGCTTAAATAAATTAACTTCTCTATCTATATCATTATTATCTATAACAACAACTAATTTACTATTACGTCCTGCTTTTTGGAGCATTTCATTCATAAAATTTGCTGAATTATAAAGACCTGTACTTAGGCCAATGTGAGAGTCTATAACCGAATGATAGTCTTCTTTTCTTTTTAAGATAAAAAGGATTTTATTTTCTGACATAAAAAATAGTACTATATTTTTAGGGAAGGTTCCTTTATAAATATAGTACTATTTTTTAAGATACATTAATATTCATTTAAATTATTTAACTAATTTGTCAGCAGCATAAGTCATAACTGGAGAAAGTCCTTTGTGTCTAACATGGTAACCCATGCTAGTTACGATACCAACTGCGTTAGTTAATGCTTTATTAGACTGCCATTTAGGATCTGGATTTAAATCTATATCAATCCATTTTGCAATTATTCCTAATTCTGATTTTAATTTTTCTGCTACTTCTACTGAATACCAAACTTCATTTAATAATCTAACTGAGTTTTCAGTCAATCTTACTCTTGGTTCGTCGAACATCGCAAATAATACATGAGCTCCTTTACCTGGGTTGTACATACCAATTACTACTGCGTAAATAGTTTTTCTTCCTTGATTTTGAGAATCACATCCAACTAAAATCTCAGAATCTGGGAATTTTATTAAATGATCTTTAACATACGGAATCAAATCAATTGGTTGGCGCTTTTCTAATGTTCTAAATTGCCTTTCCATGTAAACCTCCTTTTTTTAATAAATATTAAAAGTACCAGTGATGGGATTCGAACCCACATGACTCAGATTTTAAGTCTGATACGGTATGCCATTTACGTCACACAGGCATGCACTGGGAGCGACCCAGCTTTGAATGAGTTTATCTTGAAGTCTAACTACGGCCGGAAGAAACATAATGAGAAAACTACATTCATTAAACACTTCTGTTTCTTTTGTACACCTAGTCGGATTCGAACCGACACTGAATAGATCCTAAGTCTATTGCCTCTCCCGTTGGGCTACAGGTGCTTGATGTCCCCCATTTTTAGGGAGGCCGTGTTTCCTTATTTGAATAGTTTTAAACCGGCTACTTACGAACGTACTATTGCTGTTTCCCATGGATTCGAACCATGACGTGGACTTTAGGAAGAGGACATTGCGCGCTTTGTGGTCAACCCATTATCCAATCTTTATTAGTTGCTCCACACCCTCGAGACAAGAGGAGCGCGTCTGCCAAGCTTTTCAGCGTTTCGCCAGGAAACAGTGTTTAGCTTTTTAAAAATTCAAATTCACCTTTTTTAATTCTTGTATACAAACTTCCATATCTTTTTATGCTAAAAAAGTTCATTGCCTCCAAAGCAGAATTAAAAATTTTATTTGAAGGCTTATGTAATACTTTTTTAGCATTACTGTTGTTGCCTCCTGAGTGTTTCTCTTTTTTAAGCTTTGCTTTTTCTGCTCCAAAAATCTCCTCATAAGTTTTTCCTTTAGTTGATCTATTATAAGCGGCTAAAAACTTTCCACTTTTCTTTTTTTCTTCTTCCCTTTGTTCTTCAGTTAGAGATTCCCACCAAATTTTTCTATTCTTTAACAAGTTAACTTTTCTAGCTTCTCTCTGTTCATCAGTTTCCTCATAACCTCTAAGAGAGCTATTTGTCCTGTTGTAATAAGTTTCATCTTTTGCTACTCCTAAATAGGTTTGAATTTGAGATTCTATTTTTCTTAGCAGTATATTAGAAATCTCCTCTTTAAATTCACAAAGAGTTCTTTTTTCAAATTGATCTACTCCTAGTTTTTTTATATCTACACATAGTTCTTTACTGCTTCCTAAATAGCTAGGTTTGTTGTGTTGATCACTTCCAATATACCTATAAGGAAGTATGTTATTCTTTTTGTTAAATAAATTTACCGTTTCATAAATTATAGCACTCATACCTCTTTATGATAAATATTATAAATTAACAAAAAGGTGCGTCTGCCAATTTCGCCACTCAACAATTTTTATTTATGCTTCATGTGTGAAATCCATCTTGCACCTAAATCAACTAATGCAAAAAATGGTGCTCCCCATACAAATATTATTGCATCAAATCCTGGCGTGTTTCCTATAACACCATCTAAAGATTTTTTATTATTACTTCCTATCATTCTATGAATGACATATACAATACTTAATAACCAAATCAGTTCAATTAACCAAATCATATTCTTTCATTTTTAGAGGTCCTGAAGAGATTCGAACTCTTATAAAAAACAATTTAGAAGATTGTTGCATTAATCCGTTATGCTACAGGACCAAAAGTGACACCTTTATTTATCCAACTCACAGGTGTCTTAGCTGTCCTTACCCGGTTCCAAACCGAATAAGTTAGGAATAATCAATTTGACTTTATTAGGTACAAGCTTGATGAGCTTTAAGTGTTCCCCTACTACACTCTAGGAATCCATACGGGCATCACCTCCGCTTCTCATCATTCAGGATGGAACTAGCTGTTGATTATTTATAACCAGCTCGTGAGCAGATAATAGGAATCGAACCTACATCTCCAACTTGGAAGGATGGAGTAATAGCCATTATACGATATCTGCATTTGAGAAGCCTCGTCACCAACCAACCTCCTCGCGGTGACCTGTGGACAGGAGGGCTGTTTATACTACCTAACTTCTCTGGTATAACTAGGGAGGTCAATTTCGGATTCGAACCGAAGTCTCATGCTTACAAGGCAAGTGTTCTTAAACCAGCTGAACTAATCAACCAAATGTCGCATTACCAATACTCGAAATTGGAATAAAGCCTTATGAGGACTCTGTGATAGCCTTTTCACCATAATGCGATTTTAAAATTTTGTACACTTATCAGAGTGTAGTAAGTTAGAAAGAACCGTATAGGAATTTAACCTATCCTTATATTAATATGACTACGAATTACTTCGTTTCAGCCAACCGCCCAAGCTAACTACCTATACTAATAAATGAACGTAGCTGATACTACTGTAATGCGATAGTCTTTACACTTCTATAACTACATCACTCATTTACTTTCTAGCAAAATTTTAGTTGCGATCGCCGGTATTGATCCGGTTCTCTAGCTTATGAGACTAGCGTGATACCTATTCACTTCCTCGCAATATTAAAGTTGATCCTACCAGACTCGAACTGGTCACCTAATGATTATGAGTCACTTGCTCTAACCTGATGAGCTAAGGATCAATGAAAAATTACCTACTCTCCAAGTCGGACGCCAACCACGTCATGCGCTGGTTATTCCAATAGGTAACATTCTGCCGAAAGTACGAGATTCGAACTCGCCTGATATCTGGAGTGACAATCCAGCGGCCACAGCCTAGCAGCCCCACTTTCGTTATTTATTGTATAGTGATTTAAAAGTACTCTTGAAGGGAATCGAACCCTCATTTTCAAATCGAAAATTTGACATCCTAACCATTAGATGACAAGAGCATTGTTTAATATATAGTAAATATACTACATTAAGCTGTATATAAAAACTATATTTTTAATGTGCCACCGGAAGGACTCGAACCTTCGAACTCCGAAGAGAACAAATTTACAGTCTGCTGCAATTGCCACTATGCGACGTTGGCTTATAAATGTGGAGGACGAGGTGAGATTCGAACTCACGATGGTCTTTCGACACTAGATTAACAGTCTAGACTTTTCGGCCTCTAAAGCAACCCGTCCTTATATTGTGTGGAGATACCAAGGCTCGAACTTGGATTCCATGAGTATCAGTCATGTGTGCTTACCATTCTACTATATCTCCAAAAAACTCTACCCCGTAGGTAGAGAGGACAACTTTAGGCATTGTCTTCGAGACCATTTTTAAGTCTTGCCAGCACCATACACTTTGTGTAAAGTAGCGGAAGTTAGTGGTACCGAGCCACTTCTGGTTTTACCCAGGCTTCAGTTTAGCAAACTGGCCTCTTACCTTTCGAGCAAACTTCCAAAATTTGATAAAAGCAAAACCTATCTAGCCTAGACATAATCTTCTATCCACTTGTTACGTACCAAGTTTTATCATGGTGCCGGGGTCTAGCACGGTATCGAACCGAGTTCTCATGTGCCACAAACATGCACTTCACCTTAAAGCTTCAAGACCCATATTAAAAAACATTCCTCTTAACGTTATTTCCCCTGCTGTCTCGGGATACTTTACGTATCATACTCCACCAACAATTTGTGCCTGGGTTTCGGAATGTTTTAGCGGAGAGTGACGGACTCGAACCCTCACAAGTGTTACCTCTTCACTGTTTTCAAGACAGCTAACTACTCCTTTAGGACTCTCCTTATGATGCTTATCAGGGATTCGAACCCCAACTATTTGGACCAAAACCAAATGTACTAGCCGTTATACTAATAAGCAATATGAGCAGCAAAAGAATTTCGAAATCTCAACCTTCACATTGGCAATGTGACGCTCTTCCTTTGAGCTACTGCTGCATGAGTATAGTAGGAGATATCATCCTTGAGGCTACTATACATTTTGTCCTCTTTGTAGGCACTATCCGAGTCGAACGGATGATCTTCACTTTGTAAGAGTGACGCTTTAAAACCAGCTAAGCGAAGCGCCCATATCCATCGCATTTGAAAGAGTGCGATTAGGAACCATCTCTGAAACTTCCCTTTGTTGTAGGTATAATTACACCCTATAGTGGAGAGTAACGGTATCGAACCGTCCACACGCTGCTTGCAAAGCAGCATCGCCAAGCCTTGGTACATGACTCCCCAAATACTAATTCTATCTTTTATGTTATAAAGCACTATGTTTATTTCATACTTTTACTCCAAGCAGGGATAAAAGAATTAAATTAGCTTTAGTCGAGATGACAAGGGTCGAACTTGCACGATGTCTTCATCCCAAATGAAGCGACCTAGCCAATTGGTCCACATCTCGATAAATTCCATATGTCAAAGATCCAAAAGAGGTTAAGGTGAGAATTGAACTCACGTAACAGCGTTTGCAGTGCTGTGCCTTTATCCACTCGGACAACTCGCCTTATCGGTTTAGTTTATTAATACATTCATCTACCTTATCTCTCAATCTTCCACCACGTCCAAAATCTCCATCAACTTGTACATGCCTCCACATTGGGATACGATGTTTCATCCATTTGAACTCTGCACTTAATTTCATATCATCAATTGCAATCCAGTTACTAATCTTATTATCTTTAACCCATTTTACAATCTGATGTGCTCTTTCAAACTCTAAGGATGGATTACTCATCTTATTCCAAATTCCCAGCTTTCTACTACTCATATGTGTTGTGATATCAATCAATGGAGCATGAATACCAAACTCAATAAATGTATCACTCATTTGTCTAAGAGTAAAGTGTAACTTCCAATCTGATGATAATACTAATTCTGCATTAGTCTTGTCACAAATTTCTTGCAATGCTTCACAATCCTCTTTTACTAATGGGTAAGGTATTGTAAACTCATTCATAGTATTTTCGTTTATCTTCACTTTACCATCGTACCATGTTGCCCAAGCCAATGGCCCATCAACATCAATAAAAATAATTTTCTTTCTCATAACTTTAATTTTTAATTTTTTAATTGTAGACTTGGAGAGAATCGAACTCCCACCAATTGGTCCGTAGCCAATCATTCTATCCGTTAAACTACAAGTCTATTTTGCACCCACCGTAGGATTCGAACCCTCATCAACTGGTTTGGAATCAGGTATGCTACCATTGCACCAACTCGACGTTTTTCTATTTTGGTCTAATTTTACTAGGCCATTCAATATCAATCCAATAAGTCCAAGGACTGTATGGATTAATACTTGATTTAAAAATCAATGGTTTTTTCATCCACTGTTTTTGATTTTTTGATACTAATTTCCAGTTAGGATATTTAGCTTTCTTTTTATTATTCCATTCTCTTATATAATAACATTTATATCTATCATTTTCAGATGATGGTCCATGCCATTTGCAGTAAGAACAGTGAGCATTATATTCTTTATACAGTTTGTTATAAACACTTCTGTTTGTTGTTGTACGATATTCTCTTGTGTTTGTCATTGTTGTAAGGTTTTAGTCCTTACAATCCTTCAAAGTCTTTTTTCATTTTGTCTAATTTAAATTCTTTTTTTGAATCTCCTTTACTCCAACGTTTTCTTTCTTTTTGATTAGCACCATTTTTATTCCACTTTCCAGGTGGTCTTTTTGCGGTACCTCTATCAATTCTTGTTTGATTTAAATGTTTAACAAGTTTTGGTTCACGTGTTTCTTCATCAATTATGTAATTTGTTGCGTAAATTGACATACTATTTATTTTATTTTTATGTGCCCCCTGTGAGATTCGAACTCACAACCCCATGGTTAAAAGCCACGTACATCTACCAATTGAGCTAAGAGGGAATATGTCCCTCCTGCTTCAGAGAGATCTTCATCTTTTATTTTTCTTCATATTTGTTTTTATTATTCCTGCATCTGTTAAAAACTTTCTAGCTGTTTTTTTGCTTTTACAAGCTTCAGCTGTAACTTTTTTAATAATTGCTATTTGTTCTTCAATTTGTTTATTTGTCATTTATGCTTTATTTATGTGGTACTTCTCAGTTCCGAGCTGAGTCCTCAAGTTTTTCAGACTTACGCTAATCCATCTCAGCTATGTTACCAAAAATAAAAAACCTCAACTTTTTTTGAGTTGAGGCTTAATTTTTGATTTTTATTTAGAGATTTTTCATCCCCAATTTGTATCATTAAGCCCCGGTGAATTACTAGGTTTTCCTTGCACATCATTAATCGACATAAAACAATAGCCTAGGGATAACGTATGTCTACGTTCTATTTGCCATGTCGCTGTATGTAATAAATGTTGTTTCATGCTAATAATTATGTGCATTTATAATAAAACGCTTTTTGTAATTGTGATATAGTAAACTTACTACTAATTTTTGATATAAAAAAATTTATTTTTAAAGTCTCAGTATTGGTTATCAACCAGTTAAGCATAACTAGTTGGTTTCCAATTACCATAACTAGTTGATAATCAATAAAGAATTTTTATACGCGACCTTTGTACCACCCTTCAGGAATTTCATATTTTGTTTTTTTATTATACTTTCCATCAGTTATCCAAAAAGTTCCAAACTGAGAATTCAATTCTCCTTTACCATGACCTATTTTAGAATTTTTCATTTTTTTAATGGTCTCTGGTGTATGATACTTATCAGTCCAATCATATGTTTTATTCCAGGATTTAATAATACCTAGTTCAAAACATTTTTTATTTCTTTCTATACATATTCTAGAAAAATTTTCTTTATATTTTATATCTTTTAATTTTTCTTTAAATGCTTTATTAGCATATACATGCCATCCACCTTCTCCACCAACTTTTAAATTCATGCACATTGGATCTTTCAATACATCTTCATTAATTAATTCTTTTTCTCTTTTAGATAATAACTCTCTATTTTCAAAATACTCTAAAATTTCTAATTTAAAATTTTCTTTTCCGTATTTTCTTATAGATCTTCTTAATTTATCTCCAGAACCCAAATATCCATCATCTAAATTAGAAGTTGAATGCATTCCTATATAAAATTTACCATTTTTTAAATTAGTAGTTTTATATATAAAATGATATTTATGTTGTACTCTTGGCATATCTATAGTTTATTATAAATATGCTCAAGGTACAAAAAAGTGACAGTGGAGATGGTCGGATTCGAACCGACGTCTCTAAAAGTAATCATAATACCGTACTTACATGCTTAGTCATACTGTACACAGTGACAAGAGTTAATCTGCTATCATCAGGCTACGTGTGATCTTATCGTTCCTGTTCCGATGCTTCGCTCAATAACTGATTAGTACGGGTCGTATTGGTATACGAGTTTTGAATCCACCACTTGGTTTAAGTCCAAGAACTTGTAGCATTGGCATACTACTGTGTAAGCTCTAAAATTACGGGCCAAAGTCCGCCTCGTCTTCACACGATTTGTAACTATTATGTTCCTAGGTCAGTTACCAACCCGTAGACTAAGCTGCTAAAGCAACAGGAGCATTAGCAAATGCCATGTTGATAACGTTGTTTGCGAAGTCGAAGTTTGCAGTTTTGTTTGCGTTTATTTTTCAAGAGTTTTTTGACGCTCTCTCGTCTTGCATGTGATACTACCATTCGCATCTAGATCAAATGCCTGGCATCCCCGTTATGTTATAATAAATATATAATAAAAGACCTTTCGAAATACGTAGTCTTAGCAGACAGACTCTCTGACGCTGGGGTCAGCTTACTTCAATGGCTGATTTAATTTTCCACCGCCACTTTGGGATGGATTTAAGGTTGTGTCTACTTTAACTGTATCTACTACTTTTTTTGTGGTATCTACTGTTGTTGTAGAACCAGTATTGGTATTGCTTCCACAAGAAATTAAAACTACTACGAAAGCAAGCGCTAATACTACTTTTTTCATGACTATTTGTTTTGATTAATAATTAATAGGATATAAATATAAGACTCTTTTTTGAGATAGAGAAATATACATTTTTAGTGAGATGATATCAATTTTGAGGTAAGATTTACACTGGGATTTTCTTTCTTCATCGCATTCACGGCCTGTATGTTCTTTGGGGAATCGTCATAAAAACGCACCCGATCATATCCTGAGTCTATATATTGCTGGATAATGTTTACTTTAGCCATGGGATCTGAGCTCTCTACAGCGTGTATTTTTAAAGATGGTAAACCTTTAGATTTAAGTAAAGAGTACACATCGCTCTTTATTTTAGGTGTCCTTGCTGTTAAGATAATAGTTTTCGAGTTCTTTAATGTAACTGTCTTTTTTAATATCTGTGAGAAAAGATCAAAATTCTTTTTTATGATCTCTGGATCATTCAAATTGTCGAATTGGCTGAAATCTACTTTATCTCCCAATTTTGGTTCGTACGTAGCATATTGCGCAGCATTCAATTTTTTAGTCTTTCCCGTAGTATTATTTCTAACAATCACTAATGATTTAGAAGTTATTAGCGTATCATCCAAGTCGAATGCGTATAATGTTTTCACACCTATAAATATCAGATTAGTGTTTTCCTCTTGGAGAGTATATTCGTGGCGTAGGTGTTACCATTATTGGTCTAGGACCATAATATGGTCTACCGAAATAATAAGGTCTTGGAAATAAAAATGGATCGTATCCTAATACTATAGTACTTTGTATAGATGTTTCTCCTGAGCTATAAATTTTTTCTACGGTTTTTGTAGTAATTCCGTTAGTATCTGTTTTATAAGTTTCAATAATTTTATAAGGCATATCGCATCCAATAAATAAGATTACAAATAATAAAAATAAAATCTTTTTCATGTTATTTACTTTTAATGATTAATTCTCCCAATACTTCTATTCTACCTACCAATTTCTGAAATTCAGTTTGAGTGAGTTTTATATTTTTAGAAGTTTTTGACAATTCTTTAATTAATTTTTCGTACTCTTTTTTTGCTATTTCTATATCAAGTTTTCCTGATTCTGCTTTTTTATAGTACGGCAATTTTACAGAAAAATGTTGGTAAGTTAACATAGAAGGACCACCTTTTTTCTTTGCGTCTTCTGCTATTTTTGTAGCGCCCTTCAATCTTTTACCAGAAAATTCTAAAAAAGTTTCACTCTTTTCTAACTCCTCTTTTAATAAATCTTGTAAATTTATCATGATTTATTTTGCGTATTTAAATTGTATATAAACTTTAACTAAAAGGAGCTCCGTTTAATGATTATTTGGTAGTACTATCAGTAGTAATAGTAGTTGGATCTTCTGCAAATAAATTAGAAATAAATTTTCCAATTCCTGCCATTATTAAAACGGCTACTGCTACTGTTTTATTATCACTAACAAATGAAAATGCACCTACAGCGATTGCTGCTGCAGATAAAGAATCTGCTACTTTTCTTACAGACTTTGGAGTAGGACTCCAATATTGTTTAATACCAAATTGCATATAAATAGTTTTATATAAATATCTTAATTTGTAGATCTTTTATTTAAAAGCCATTTTGAGAAAATATAAAATGTAAAGAAAAGACCCGAAATACAATAAAAAACGATATCTGCGATCCAATATGAACCAGTTATATCCATAATCCATTTGAATAAGGCATCGTAACCAAATGGCAAGAAGAACATGGCCAACATAAGTGATATCTCTTTTAGGATATTTAGTTGTTTTATAGTCATCGGCGTTCATATAAACCTTTATGGTTAGTAATATTGTGTCTTATATAAATATACAGTTATTTAGCACTAGAAAGAAATTGTATAAGTGCGTGTTTTCCTGAACTAGCTCCAATCTGGCGTTTTACTACGTTTCCTGTTGTGTCTGTTATTAATAATGTTGGTACTGAACTAACGTTGTATTTTTGAGCCATAGATCCATTTGCGTCTACATCTATGTAACTTATTGGAATTCCCAGTTCTGCTGAAGTTTGTTGTAATAGTGGTTTAAATGACCGACAAGGACCACACCAAGTGGCCGAAAAATATAACACTGACATACTTAATTGTTTTTAAAAATTTTATTCCACCATGATTTTTCTGGCGTATTATTTAATTGTTTTTTAATTATGATTGATCTATTAAAAAGCAATGCTGCTTTTTTAAATACTAACGAATTTTGATCTTTGGATATATTTGTTGTATCTACTCTAATATGAATTGGTACTTCAATGGTCTCGTCACATTCATTAATTATGAAATTGGTATCTACTATCACATAGTCTTTGTTATTATGTCTAGCAAATCTTATCATAGTACATATAAATATGTCCTAATTAGATAATTGTGCTTTAATTGCTGGGTGTGATTGATAGTTTTCGTACTTACCATTATTTTCCCAAATACAACTCCAATTTTTTTATTTGTGGATTATCGGGGTATGCTCTACCTGATCCGTCGTAATTTAGATTTCCTTTTTTGATTTCTTTTTTCATAACTTATTTTTTAATCCCACCAATTGGCTGATTTTTGTTTTAAAATTTCAAATATTAAATCTCTGCACCTTCTTTGATTATAAATGCATACACATAAAGAAAGATAATCAGTATCATTTTCTCTACCGTGTTTTTTTATCACTTTTCTTGTAGCAGATGGATATAAATTTAGATATTCATCCAAACGATTTTCAGTAAGTATCATGTTCCATTCTCTTGATCCGTATTGATCAGGCTCACCGAAACTATCTTCAATTTTACAAAAATTATATTTTTCCGTTTCGTAATAACTGTTAAGTTCCTTGTCTATCAAATTAAGAACCACTGTCATCCAAAAATTATCATTGTCGATATCAGTGTGCCTATTAGCATTTACCAATTCTGCTCTTTGGTGTTCTATCTTCTTTTGTAAGATCATAAGAATGAAAGCATCATCCCAATCTTTATCTTTGTATATTGTTGGGATCCATCTAATAATGTTCCAAACTCCTTGAAAAAAATATCTAATTCTCCAATTAACATATCTTCCCCATTGAAATCTAGTATTGTCCCACGCAGAATCTTTGGGCACAATTAATTTGCTATATTTTTTCATGTTTACTTAGTTTTTTAACGTGATCGTATAAGTCCAATAGTGTGCCATCGAAGTCTTCCATTATCTTGGTTAGTTCTTCTTTTTGAATGTTGAATGTTTTACGAAAGTCAGAATAGATCTTAGCCATGAGCTCCTTTTCGTGCTTTTGATAATCTTCGTTTAATCTTCTTGCACGTTCTAAACAAAGTCCAGTAATATCATGTCTCTCATCAGGATAGATAATACCAACTAGTTTATCCTTCATCAAATAGAATTCGTGTTCCATTTGATAAAGGTAATCAGAATGATCGTAATCACCATTTCTAATCTTTTCGTAAAGGGGAGTTTTTTTGTCTAGTTCTTTTCTAATTTCGTATCTGCGCCACCAATGAAATTTATTGTAACTCTTTTGGGTAAGACGTGATAATTGATCTTCGAGAAATTCTCGGTCGCAGAATGCTTGCATAACTTTTATTTATATGTTAAATATACTCAATAATAGTATGCTAAAAAAATTTATTTTTCTAGTAAGTTATAATGTCTTGGGTATACATGGAGATTGGTAATCAGCCAATTCATTTCTCCAACCGGGATTTTTAATTCATAAGCTACTTTCTCCATTAATTTTGCAAAAGTAAATTGGTCATTACAAAAACCAAAAACTAAATCTATGCTTCTTGCGAATACTGTTAGATCTAATCTATTATTTCTAATGTAGAAATTTAATACATCGTTGCAAGGAGTATCGTATTTGTACCGATCTATTTCGTGTGGCAAATAATGTACTACGATTGCTCTTCTTGTTTCTGGATTAGATTTAAGATCTTCTACGACTCTTTTTAGTTGATCGTTATAATTCCAAAAATATCCGTAATTAGAATTGACTTCTGTGGTGCCAGGAATCATCATCTGTTTCCATATCTTTGCTCTTTCTGCAATTTCTGATGCATCGCGATTGCCTTTTAAATACCAATTCCATTCAAACTCTGCGTATTCTAAATTGAACTTTCTTTCAGGAGTAGTAATGATTTTATCTTGAGGATCTAATAAAATGAAAGATTGATTAAATACTGCTTTTGTGCCTGCGAAACTTTCTCCAGCTATATCTATGTGATGAAATAACCATTCGAATGCTTCTGTTGCGTTACTAAAATTCATAGTGTTCTACTTCAATAAATTGTTTTAAAAATTCTACACTACCATTATCTCGATAGAATAATTCAGAATATATAACTTTTTTTATTCCCGATTGCAGAATAAGTTTCGCGCAATCAATACATGGAGAAAGAGTTAAATACATAGTGGCTTCGTTAGTAGAAAACCCCATTTTTGCTGCTTTAAGAATTGCATTTGATTCTGCGTGTAATACTTCGGGTTTAGAAAATAATCTGTACCTTCCATGATCATCTTCAAAAGGGTATTGAGCTTCAATGGTTTCTGGATCGATCCAACCTCCTTCATCGCCATTCATACGCAACTTATCTTCGCAACAATTATCCATTCCAGTAGGAGTGCCGTTATAACCAAAGCTAATTACGTTACCGTCTTTAACAATAACGCAACCAACTTTAGCTCTAACACAGTGAGATAGAGCAGATACTTCTTTCGCTATGTTTAAAAAAACAATGTCTAATCTTTTTTGTTTTGTCATATTAAGATTCTTTAACAAAACTTCCGTTTTGCATGGTTCCTTTTCTCTTAGCAATAACTTCGTAAGCAGAGTTAATGCAATCTTCAATATTATACCCTTTTAATTTAGCAAGATTGGTAAGTACTACCACACAATCACCAATAGCGTCTACAAATTCTTCTTCGTCTTCTTTTAGAATTGCTTTCGCCAATTCACCTGTTTCTTCTAATAATTTAATGTATTGAGTCTTTGCATCTCCTTTATCATAAATGCCTTTATCTTGTGCCCATTCTCTAATTGAGTAAAATTCGTTTGTTAAATTCATGTCTATTTTTCTATTATGTAAAAAATTAATTAATCCAAAAATTGCAAAAGTTGTAAAAAAGAAATATCCAATAATAATTAAAATTTCCATATTATATTATTTCATCAATTATTTGATATGATAATGCTTCTTCTGCATTGAAAGACCAATCTTTCTTACCATCGTAACACTCTTTTAATTGTTTTTTTGTTAATTTTGTTTTTGCTAATGTTTGATCTTCGATCATTTTTTGTAAACGAAGCATTTCAGCTAAGTCTTCTTCCATGTCTTTAGCTTTTCCCCAAAAACCTGTACTTACTTGATGATATAAGAAAGTAGCTTTATCATAAGCAAAACGTCTATGTCCAGTTATAGAGATCATGAATCCACAACTCATTGCGCAACCTGTTACAATTGTGTGTATTGGTACTTTTGATTTTTCTATCACACCCAATAAACCAAACATTTGATACACTGCTCCACCGTAAGAATCAATATAAATCTTAATGGGTTTTGGAATGTATACTAAATCGTTAATACCTGCTAACTTTATTAAATACTCATCGTCTTCATTAATTTCTAAAATAGATTTAGTTAAAAGATTAATACTATCTTGATCTACTTGTTTTGCGAAATGCAAAGTCCTTTCTTTTGGTTTTATTTCCATATTAGTGTATTATATAATTTGTATAGTTATTCATCATATCTTCATCAGATACTGTTAATGGTACTTTTAAAACCAAAGATCCTGTACCAGGTTTTAAAAAATAATTATATTCTACTTCCCAATTTAATTTTCCTTTATACGTAGTCATACCTGGAGAATTTCCGGCATCGATGTGTAATACATCTGTTCGGTCTAATTTAACAAATAGTTGACCATCATTTGAAACTAATTCATTCATATTATTTATTTTTCTTTAAAAACATCATTAAGATTTACACCCATTAATTCCGCTATTTTTTTTAGAGTTGCAATTTTGTTCTCTATTTCACAATTAGGTTCATTATTTTTTTCATCATAAATTTTAGCTTTTATAAGAAGCTGTTTCATTTCTTCAACTTCTTTTTTAAGAGTATTAAATTCTTCTCTGCTAATGTTATGTATATTTGTAAAATATTGTTGATAATTAGGCTGATTCCATTTATGATTATAATGATCACCTATCATTGATACTACGCACATATTATTTATTTTAAAGATATCCCATTATATTAGCAACTCCTTCACCAATTACAATTAAATCCATATCTTCATCAAGTGGATTTCCTTGTTCATCTACTTCATAACATTCTGATAAAAATTGATCTATTTGATCATAAATTGCTGCTTTTTCTTCTACTGTCATTTTATTTTATTTTTTGTGTTTAAATACTGATCTAATGACGCCATGTATGCTAAAGCGTCTAAATAGTTATCCTGTTTGTAATTCCAAGACGCTCTGGATAGCTTTAATGCTATTAATACATTATAAGCATCTTGTGTAGTTATTTCTTTCCTGGACATCTCTGATGCGATTCTGGCGGTTTGTTCCATGCCTTCTATAAAGTCACCGTACATGCGTTCTTTCTCTTCATTTCTTTCAAAAACTATTTCATGCGCTTGTTGTAAAATACTTTGTTTTTTTACTGTTGCCATATTATACGTTTAATGCTTTAAATTGTTGCCATGCTTTTTCTGAATATTCACTTACATAAAATCCATTATCTATCATATGCTTCATTCTTCTAATATTAGATTCCATTATATATAAAACTTTTTTAGATACATCATAGTCAGATTGTATGTATGGTTCAGATATTATTATAGTTCCTATTTGCATATTACATTATTTTATGCTCTTTCTAAATCTCTCATATCTCCCCAAGCCCTTTGAGAATCTACTGATTTCATATCTACTTCTTTAACTCTTTTTTCTATTTGAGCGTCAGCACCAACATTAATAAAATAAGCACCCGCTTTTGCTTTTCTTCTGAATACATCGAATGCTTTGGCATCATAGGTGGCAGTTGTTTGAAACGGAGGAAGTAATTCTGCTTTAAGCGGTTTTAAAAATGGTATTGTTGCGCTTTCTAAAATCGCTCTACCAATTTCGCCTTTCTTTATATTTCTTGCAACCGCAACACCGTAAGGTTTAGCATTTGGCCAACCAATTTGTAAACCTCTGATCATAGTTCCTGTTGATACTGCACACCAAAATTCTGGTGGTTCTGGAATACCATTAGCAAAATTTACAATTCCGGCTGTTACTGCTGGAATTCCTGATAAACCAAAATTTAAATATTGAGCATTATTTTTTTCTGCCCATCTTTTAGCGTAAATATTAATTGTCGGCATCGCAGGAGTTTTAACAAATCTTAGATCAGCTCCGTAAGCCATTACAACTGCTTGATGCTTTGAAACTTCTTTTGAAGCAGGAGCAAAGAATACACATTTTTTACCATATAATTGAGCTAAATTCGCAATTGCTTCGGGTGCGTGACCAACTCTTGGTGCTACGTAAACAAACGTATCTTTAGGACATTCTGCGATTACTTTTTCTGCAGCAAACGCTTTAAATCCTGCTAAAGATAAATCACATCGAACAATAAACTTATCTTCAAATGGTTCTATTATTACTTTAGGCATTCTCGAAACAAATCCTGTTCCGTACATATCTAAATAATATTGTTTAGCCTGTTCTACACTCATTCCTTCTGGAATGTCTTTATTTCTTACATCTGTTGTAATTTCAAATGTCATAGTATTTCTTTTAAAAATGGATAATTCTTCGGTTTTAAATGCACTGAACTTTTAGACTCTAGAATATCTAGCATTTTAGTACCATCTTCGTCTATCCATTCTTCTGGCCATTGTATTAATGGAAAACCAGAATTTCTTAATACGTCTACTGCAACTTGTCTTAATCGCATTCTTTCATTTCTTGATCCAAAGAATGGTTGCTTTTTATATAATCCTGTACCAGGAATTTTTCTTGATTCATGCTCGATTGGTAAAGGTTCTACTAAAGTAGGATTTTTTAATTGTCTTGCAAAATCAATGTATCTTTCAAATAATTCTTTTGTTGCGCCTTCTGGATTTTGTTGTCTATATAAATGAAATCTTAAATCAATATTTCCAAAATATAGTGTAACATCATCGAATGTTTCGTTATACGATTCTGGAGATTCTCTTTTTAGAAATCCATACAATGTTCTACCAGGAGTAAAGTCTAGTGTATGTTTTGGTCTCCACACTGATAATGCATGAGAATCTCCAATCACTGCTTTTTTAGATTTAAATCCTTGTGATAAAAAAGTATTATACCACGAGATATGATTAACATCTGGATATTGCACATTTTCTATTTTTAATCTAGCATTAAATTTGTTATAGTCAAATATAATATCAGAGAATCTAAGCACTCCTTTAAAGTCTGCAATGGCTTGCATTTTTTCTTTGTGAATGGGTCGTGGTCCACCAGGAATATTAAAAGATCCTGCTACAAAATTGACTCCTTCACAATCGTATAGTATATCAAAAGAACCCCAATCTTTTGGATCGGGGTTCGCTATAACTTCATCTTGCGGATGATTATCTTTAAGCATTCTAGTTACTATTAATCCATACGCTCCACCTTGAGAGTTTAGTGTGGTACCAACATTTCCTAGCATGCTAATTAATCCTATTTTCATAACTTATTATTTATACTAATATAACTACTTATTTTCAATTAAGGAAATTTATCTTTCCACTTAAAACTTACATCATTCCACCCATACCCATCATCGGATCTGAGGTAGTTTCGTCTTTTGCTTTCTTTTCAAAGATCACCGATTCTGTAGTAAGAATTGTTCCGGCAACTGAAGACGCATTTTTAAGTGCAGTAATTACTACTTTAGCCGGATCAATTAATCCGTGCTCAATAGCATCTACTACTTTACCAACTTTTGCATCATACGTAGCGTTAAGATTCGACGATGTCATTACTTCTTGAGCAATTTCATACCAATTTTCTTTTCCAGTATTAGCTAAGATAGTTTTAAATGGAGCTTCGCATGCTTTCTTTACAATTCCGTAGGCGATTTCAGAAGATAAAGATAATCCAGTTGATTTTAATTTTTGAGCTGCTTTATAAAGAGCCACACCACCTCCAACAACAATACCGTCGGCCAATGCTGCTTTAGTTGCGTATAGAGCATCTTCTACTCTGTCTTTCTTTTCTTTAATTTCAATGTCTGAATTTCCTCCAACATTAATGATTGCAACCCCGCCAATTAATTTACCAAGTCTTTCTTGTAATTTTTCTTTTTCATAGAAAGAGGTTGCTTTTTCAATTTGCTCTTTAATTTCTTCAGCTCTCTGTTCAATTGCATCTGCACTACCTTTACCATCTACGATTGTTGTTTCTTCTTTAGAAATTGTAGCCATTCTCGCATTACCTAAAAAACTTGAAATTTGAGCAGCTGTTAATTTATCTAATTTGTGTCCTTTATCTTTAGAAATAACTGTACCACCTGTTAAAATTGCTATATCTTCTAAAATTAATGTTTTTCTTGGTCCAAAATCAGGAGCTTTAACTGCGGCTACTTTAACGATTCCTCTCATTTTATTAACGATAAGAGTTGCTAAAGCTTCGTCTCCAATGTCTTCTGAGATGATCAATAAAGATTTATTTTCAGCATTAGCAATAGTTAATACTTGTAATAATTCTTGCGCCGAAGAGATTCTTCCATCATACAATAAAATATATGGACTTTCTAAGCCAGCAGTCATATCGGTATTGTTTGTAACAAAATAAGGTGATTTAAATCCTCTATCAAATTGCATACCTTCAACGACTTCCAAACTAGTTTCTCCAGTTTTAGATTCTTCGATAGTAACAACTCCTTCACGACCAACTTTTTCAATCGCAGTAGAAATTAAATTACCAATTTCTTCATCATTGTTTCCTGAAATAGTTGCTACTTGCTTAATTTGTGCTTGAGATGAAACGTCTTCTGCTTTATTTTTAATTTCGTTAATAATAAATTCTACTGCTTCATCAATACCTGATTTAATCTCAACCGCATTAGTACCCTGACGGATATTTTTTAATCCTTCTTCAACAATTTTAGTTGCTAATAAAGTAGATGTTGTTGTACCATCTCCTGCTTCGTCTGCAGATTTAATAGATACTTGTTTCACTAAAGTCGCACCAATAGTTTCAATTGGATCTTCCAACTCTCCAAATGATTTTGCAACGGAAACTCCATCTTTTGTAGCTTTAATTTCTCCGTTTGAATCTTTAATTAAAACAGTTCTACCTCCTGGTCCTAATGTAGAGCTAACTGCAGTATTTAATTTTTCAATTCCTGCGAATAATTTTTCTTTTAATTCTTGTCCTTTAATGAATTGTGTTTTACTCATAATTTTAGTCTTCTATTACAGATAGAATTTCTGTGTCTTTTGTGATAAAATAATCTTCTCCTTCTACTGTGGTTTTCATAGTTCCCATTTTTGGAATTAGAACTTTTTGTCCAATTTCAAATTGAGAATCTACGTATTCTCCACGGTGCCAATTATAAGTTTGGCTTACTGCTATAACTTCCCCCATTTCAGGACGTTCTTTTCCAAGATCAGGAATTACGATATTTCCGTAAGTCTGTTCTTGTTCTTCTATCGGTTTCAATATAGCGAAACCATTTTTTGGATTTAATTTACTCATATTATTTATTCTGTGATTAATTCTAGTTCTTCTATTTTTTCAGTAAAATAAAATAATCCGTTATTTCTAAAAACGTGAGGAGTTCCTAATAGTTCTTTAGCTAAATCGAGATTTTTAATGTCTTCTTCTTTAAACGTTCTTTTTACAAGAAAAAGATCATCATTTACTTTAATGAAATTTTTGCAAATTGAAAACATAACTTAGGTACTTAGTAGGCTTATTTTAACCTTTTAATAATTGTTTTGGAGTTGTAATTTCTATTCTCTTTGTTGCTTTACCTTCTGCAATAGGAATGTTTAGAATCAACAATCCTTTATCTAAAGAAGCAGTTAGTTTAGATAATTCAAATTTACTAGAAATTTTCCAACTAAGGTCGAATCCTGATCTTTTAATTCCCTTATAAATGGGGGATTTATCATTATTTTGTTTACCATCATAACGAATACGAAGTAAATCTCCTTCGGTTAAAATTTCTATGTCTTCTTGATTAAGTCCTACAGCGGCAACTTCAAATTGAATTCCGTCTTCGGTTTCGTAAATGTCTACTGGGTGTGTTACTTTCTGCGTAATTGCAGAGAAATTTGATTGTGTGTCGAAAAGATCTCGCCATAATAGGTCAAAATTGTCCAATTCAAATGATTTTTGTATTATCATAGTTTTAAAATTTGTGCTCCTTTTTAGTGAGCGATTAATAAATAATTATTATATAACTAGTGACCGATTTACGTGTCATTTTTTTATGTATTTACAATTTTCAAAATGATATCTATGCATATTAACTATTCCCCCGCTTTTATTACAACACGGGCAAATCACAATCTTATGTTTTACTCCTAATTTAGCAAAACTTAATGATTTTCTATGTTCGTTTGATTTTGGCTTATTTGAATTTCCGATACTTATTTTGTATCTATGATAATTAGATAATGGCGCTTCTTTATGAGAATCCGCAATTTTTTGAATTGATTCTTGAGAGTGTTTAAAGCCAATTAATGTATTGCTTATTTTTTCTTTTGTGTTTTCTGTATGTCTATATCCCTCTGTTGTATCTCCGCCATCCGTTAAATTGGTTAATGGACCGAGTCCTAAATTTTTTCTTCCCCAAAAAGCTATGATATATTTTTCTATTGAACAAGCCTCTTCATAAATAATATCTCTATGAGTTATTTCAATATCATATTCAGTTTCATCTACAATTTTTTGCCATAGATAATTTCTACCATATTCATAAGCTCTACTCTCTTCTTTTCCTATTCCCACATAGAATATCTCTCCAGTATCTTTTCTTTTATGCTGATATACTATCGCCATGGTTTAGTTTTGTGTTCCCTTTTGGTGAACGGTTTATGTTTATTTTTTATAACTAAAGGCCTACTAAGTACCTATTATTTCTAATAAATATACGCAAACTAGCATTTATAAAAAAATTTAATTTTTTAGTGTCCATCTCTGAAGTTCTTAGCCAATACAGGAACTGCTTTTAAATCTAATGTTAATTTTGTAGTATTTTCCATACAATCTTGAACTATAAACATCGCTTCTTCTGATCTTGAAATTTCTACTTCGATTATAAGCTGATCGTGTATTTGCGCGCAAACCCATCCAACTATATTATTCTGTTTAAATCTTCTATTAATTTGTATAGCTGCTCTGTTTACGATAGAAGCAGATAAACTTTGTATCTGATAATTTTTACTATTGTTTAATCCATTTATAAAATCCCTAGAAATGCTTTTAATAAAATCTTCACCATGAGAATAAGACATTTGTTTTTTTGTGTTGTAATCCAACATAGCATCTCCAATTTGTTCATAGATGGCTTTTACTTTTGGTAAATGTCTAATTCTACCAACCTGTGTTTTAACGTATCCCAAAGTTCTTGCATCATCTTCTGATCGTCTCATCCACTTCTCTAATTCAGGAAATCCAGACAAATAACCTTCAACTAATTTTTTAGCTTCTTTCGTAGGCACTTCTATATTTTTTCCTAATGCATACGCGCCCATACCATAAGGTATACCGAGAGCGTAAGCTTTAGCTTTATTTCTTAATTTTGGTGCTAGCTTTCTTAGATAGTTATCTGCTTTTTTATCTGGAGAATATTCATTTAGTTTTTCTGTCTTTATCGCAATGGTTGAATAAAAATCCCATCCATTTCTAAAAATATCTTTTAAGCCTTCGTCTCCGGAAACGTGAGCAAATACATGCGGTTCCAATGATTCGTAGTCATCGTCAATGAATACGTTATGTTCGTCAGGAATAAAGAACGCTCTTACTCTATTATTGTATTCGATAACTATTGGATCGTCATCGCCCTCTTCTTTTGGTCGAGGTAATTGTTGTGCATCTGATCCGTATCTTCCTGATACAGTACCGTGTTGCTTATAACTAAAATAGTATCGACCGTTTTCTTGATTACCCAAAAATCTTTCTACGTATGTAGACTTAATTTTTAATAACTTATTATATATTCTTAAATTCTTTGCCCATTCTTCAGTGTCTCCGATAATTTGAATTACATCGTCGTCAAATTGTGGCTTTCCTGTTTTTGTGGTCGATTTGTGTTTTATGCCCAAAGCTCCAAAAGCAATTTCACCCATCTGATCTTTAGATTGTATGTTAAACCAATCCCCATCATTGGACTCTTTCCAAAGTTTTAATTGAATTTTAGTAACATCATCAGGATCTAAGATTTGTTTATCTCCGTGTAATAAGAATTCTTTTAAAGGTCCCGCTTCTATTTTAAGAATGTTAGAATTGGTGATGTTATATTTACCCGTTTTTTCTGACTTTGGAAAATCTATTCCACTTCTATTAATTAATTCTACTGCAAATGTGCCTCGGTTATTCGCAGGGAACGCATCGGCAGCTTTTAGCATGATCCAATACTTAACCTCAGCATTACTAAGCAATTCATCAACGACCTTCTTCTTGTGATCCTCAAGAGCTTGGGTAACTTCTTCTTGGGTTTTGAGAATTAAATCCATATCCAATCTTACACCCTTTTCTTCCATAGGAATTGTAACTTCTTTGTACAAAGGCATTACTTCATCTTCAAAAAAGAATTTATCAAGTTCTTGATCATAAAGATCTTTTATAAAGTGATTGTATACTCTAAGTGTTAAATCTGTATCGGCCGCTGCATATTCAGACAAAATTTCTATATCTGCTTTCCAAATTTCATAATTATCTCTTGTAATTGATCCGCCATTTTTTTTGATGGATTCTTTCAATATAATCTGTTCTTCATTGGCCGCTTTCTCTATGTCTAATCCAAGTTCTGTTTGAATTGATTTGGCTATACTTTTTAAACCAAACGGAGAATTGGATCCAAATCCAGCGCCTTCTTCATTTACTGTGTGCACTAATAACATTGTATCAGCATATAAAGAAGGCAGTAAATCTACATTAAAATAATTTTTTGTAAATCTACAGTCAAATGAAGCATTGTGCATAATTAGTTTTTTACCAACTAACATGCTAATCATTTTTTGAGAAATGAAATATGTAGATGTTGAATCTATTACGTGATCTATTAATTCGTTATTTTCGAATAATTTTGTAGGAAGATAATAACCTTTACCAATTTGGGCTGAAACTGACCAACCTATAATTTCTCCTTTTCTTGGATTTAAGGATGTGGTCTCTGTATCGAATGCTATTAGATCATTCTCTAATATATGTCGTGCCATTTCTTGCACGAGTTCCTTTGTATTAACTAAAACATAACTTTTTTCCATAAACTATTTTTTCTTATAAGGAACCAACTTATTTAGTGTGTCCTTTCTTCTTGTGCAGCCACAATCTTCTTTTCCAAATAAATGCGCTATTTTTTCTGCTAAAATATCTAACTTAAAAAATTTAGTGACTTTAGCGACTGTATCGCCAAGACCTTTAGATTTTTGTATCTTCTGCATTTGATTCTTGTTTTTTCTTATTAACAGTGTCACCTAAAACTTTAGACATAATCATGCTAATTATTGCCATCTGATCCCAAATTTGGTTGGCATCTTTTTTAATTTCACCAATTAATTTAAATTGGTATATTTGTAACATCATAAGTGCCACAATAATTATCAAATAAAAATTTTCTAATGTCATAACTGTAATATAAATAAAACTTGAATACGATTGCTATTTTTAATTTCTGTGACTATTCACAGGACACACAATAAGTAAATTTTTTAGCAAATTCCGACGCGCTTGAAATATTATGTTGATAGTACAAAGATTTTATTCCCATTTTATGTGCCAATAACATCAATTCATTTACTTCTTTTGCTTTTGTGTCAGCTGTAATAAATAAATTTAAAGATTGACCTTGATCTATGTATTTTTGTCTTTGAGATGCTTGTATAATAATTTCTGTTTGAGAAATTTCTCTAGCAGTCTTAAATACTAATTTTTCTTCTTCTGTTAAACAATCTAAATGTAAAATACTTCCCTGCTGTTTTTGAATGCTTTCCCAAATTTCGTCAGTATTTTTACCTTTTGATTCTAATAATTTTTCTAAAAACACATTTTTAATAATGTACTTTCCTTTAGATAAATCTTTGATCATATAATTACTCATCCAAGGTTCTATGCTTTGAGAAACTTGCATAATAAATGCTGAAGAAGTCGTTGGTGCAATTGCTTGAGTTGTTGTATTTCTTCTACCCAATCCTTTTGTCATTTCGCATTCACCAAATAATTTTGCTAATTTTTCTGAGGCTTTTAATGAATTCTCTTGTATATTTTTTTGAATCGCGATGTTTAAATTCCTTGCTTCTAAACTTTCAAAAGGAATCATTTTACCCTGTAATAAAGAATGATATCCTAATCTTCCAATTCCTAATGCTCTATGTTTTTTTGAAAAATTAACAGCTCTTGATAAAAATTTTACTTTAGAAGCTTTATCAATAAATTCTGTCATTGCAGCGTCCAATAAGAAAGTTAAAACCTCTACACAGTCAGTATCTTTCCATTCTTCAAAATAGAAATCGTTCATAGAACCTAAATCACAAACAAAAGAATTTTCATTATCTGATGGTAACATAATTTCTGTGCACATTTGAGAAGCTTTAAGCTTATTTTGACCCCTATATACCTCAGGAGTTGACTCGTGATTATTTGCATTGTCTGTAAAGAAAATATATGGTAAACCAGTTTCAAATTTCTTTTGAATTACTTTTGCCCAAATTTTTCTTTTTTTAGCATCTCCGCTTTTCATTGCTTCCAACCAAGCATCAGAAACACAAACTCCCCAAGTAATATGCTGAATTGGATCTCCTTCTGCTCTAATATTTAACCACTCTTCGAAATCTGGGTGATCAATATCTTGGTAAGCAGAAAAATATCCACGTCTAACCGAACCTTGATTCATTGATTGAGCACACGATTGAAATAATTCCAAAAATGCTTTAGATCCATTACTATGGCCATTATTTGTAATAGCACTTCCTCTACCTCTTAAAGCCCCAAAATAACCAGAAGTTCCACCACCATATTTGCTCATAGTTCCAATTTCTGCAACTGATGACAAAATGCTTTCAACACTATCATCCACATAAACACCAAAACAACTAATTGGCAATCCTCTATCTGTGCCAAAATTAGTCCACATAGGAGTACTTAAACTAATCCAACCATTGGCTATGTACTGTTGTAATTTTTCACTATATCCGTCTATTCCCAAAATGTTTTGAGCTGCATCCCCAATTACTTTTAATCTTTCTTGTACTGTTTGTCCTGGAAGGAGATAATCCTTTTCCAGAAATGATTTAGAGTACTTGTTTAGCCACCTAATCTTCATTTACTTTATTGTTTATATTATGTTAAAAAATATCCTCTTCTGTGATGGCTTGCGCTTTCTTTTGATAAGCTGTTGGAGTTTTATGAAAGAAATCTGTATGAGTTTCACTATCTACTTCTAAATTAAACCATTCAGAATCTTTTAATAACTCTTTATTAATTTCAAATATAGGATTCGCGCCTATCATTTTTAAAGATTCATTAAATCTGTTCTTAGTGAATTCTAATACAATTTCTTTAGATAAAAAAGTTAATTCTCCGAGTTCAAAGATCCAATCAATAATATTTTCTTCAGCAGCGTATGCTTTTTTACATGCTCTTTCAATCGTTTTATAAAAATCTTCGTTGAACCAATCCGGATTTTCTTTTTTAATTAGATTAATAATATAAGCGCCAGCTAAAGCGTGTAATTTTTCTTCTTTCATTGTAGCTTGAATAACATTATCAATGCCTTTAAAAGTATTTTTTTGTTTATTGAAAGATTTAATAATGTAAAATTGACTAAATAAAGAACAATTCTCTACAAAGAGAGAAAATAGTGTCAGTGTAAGTGTATAAAGCTCTTTATTATTTGATCCTGCATTTTTTAAATATTTTGCAAGATAATCGATTCTTCCTTGAATTACAGGATTTTCTATTAAACTATCGAATGCGTCATTGAAACCTAGTAATTCTAACACATGACTATAAGCCCTACTATGTCTAACTTCAGATTCTCCAAACGTATTTCCTAACGCATCAAATTCAGGTTTAGGAAATTGCGTATATAAATTGCTCCAAAATCTTTTAACATTAACCTCTATTTGAGAAATGGCCAACATTGCGTTTTTAACTGCATTTTTCTCTACTTTATTTAAATTAACTTTAAAGTCTTGTATATCTGAATCGTAAGAATACTCTGTATGAATCCAATAACTGTGATTAATTGCGTCGACGAAGTCGTAAAGTTCAGGGTATTCGAATGGTTTAAATGCCACTCTTTTATCAAATATAGACATTATTTTTGTTTTAAGGTTATAAAATAGACTAGCCATTAGAGCACATAATGCTACTCTATAATGGAAAGTCAATAAAATTTTCTAATTTAATTAAGCACCAGGAATCTTACCTAGATTATTATCTCCAGGAATAAATGTTGCAGTAATTTTAGATAAATTAGCGGTAGTAACTTTAGTATTTGTACTAGCACTTAAACCACCAGCATTTGCTGCGGCTATCTTATCTGCATATCTATCAGGCGTTTCAGGAGCTCTGTAGGCGTCGCCTTTTTTGGCTTTTTTAAATAAATCTATTAAAAAGAAACTCATAATGTCTGTTTTGTTCTAATAAATATGATGTCTTTTAATAAAATACAATTAAATACTGGAAGATAATTCATAAAATTTTTGATTTAAATGGTTTCTTTCTTCTGGTGTAAATGAGGATTTATTGGTCAATTGAGTTCTAGGAGGTCCATTTTGATTGATTCCACTATCAAATACAAGGTCATCTTCATCCATTTCATTTTTATCTATCTCAATCTTACCACAGTGAGTATTCACTTTAGCGCTGTAAGTCATACCATCTCCGCCGTATCTATTTTTCATAATATGTATACGCCCAGTTCCATTAACTTTATCCTGACGCTTCCTAGATAGCGACATTGCGAAATCTGCAATCATCATCTTATTATAGGATCCTGCTGCTTTATCTCCTTCAATAACATCGTCTTTTGCGCCCATTCTATTTACTTGTGATACAGTCCATACAGGAACTTTTAATTCTCTTGCCATACCTTTAATAGCCGTGTACACATCATCAATGGCGTCTTTAGGATCTATAGATCTTGTTTTGCTTTTTAATAAATCAACATAGTCAATAATAACTAAATCTGGAGGGTAACCTAAATCTCTACATTTTTGAATGTGAGATTCAATTGTATTAGGCGATGCTTTTCCCATTGGAAATTCTTTAATAATCAATTTACCCGTTAATTTAGATATAGCTTCTGCTACTTTATCCCTGTGTAAATGTATCTGTTGAGCGTCTATTCCTGTAAATAAAGCGTCGTATCTTTTTCCTACATAATCTTCAGAAAGTTCTAATGTATAATGAGCAACATTAAATCCGGACATTACCGCAATAGCACCTAAGTTAACTAGCATCCAAGATTTTCCTCCTCCAGGATTCCCGAATATTAATCCTAGATCTCCTACACCCAAACCGCCCATTAACAGCTCGTTTAAATTATTCCATGGAGTTAGAACTGGTGATCTTTGTTCTTGTCTATATCTAGTCTCTACATCTTTTTCATATTCGTGACCTATAGTTTTGTCTTGACCTGCTTTTGATGCGGTGTTGATGATGTGTCTAATGTCGTCGTATTCCCCTTTCTCTAGTAACTTAACTGATTCTAAAATAGCGTTTTTTAATTGTTGATTCTTACAAAAATTTGCAAATTCCTGTTCAACATATTCTCTATCATCATTAGTAGCTTTTAAAGATTCTTTTAATTGTTCTACAATACTAACCTTTAATATTTCATTGTCTATTTTCTTTACTTCTACTTGTAACGACTCGGGTGAAGGTGTTGTGTGATACTTATAATAGTACCTAAGAATTTCTGCCACTATCCATTTATGAGCTGGATTATCGAACATCTCTGTGGATAATACATCATTAATATTTTGTAAAAATTCTTTGTGCTTTAATAAACTAGATAAAACTTTTATTTGAAATCCGTTTCCGTAACTCTGTAATGTACTTAATACTGCCATAACTTATTTATATTTTGAAAGTTGTGAAAATTTTTCAAACAACCATATTTGAAGATTATTTATACTTTTTCCTAAATCATCTTCTTCATATAATTCTGAAAACTCTTTTGGTCTAAATATTTTATTAGGATTTTCCAAAACATATTCTATTTCTATTAGTGAATCTTCAGGAATATTTGGATTTTTTAGATCCATTAATTTTTCATTGATTCTTAACTGATACGCAAATTCTGCAATACTTTTAAATGCTTTTCCTTTTCCATTTTGTGATTTAATTATCAGATCTTCTAATTTAGATATTTCTTCATCAGCTAATTCTGGAAATAATTTAGTGACCGTTTTAATTCCAACTCCTTTAACTCCAGGTACATTATCTCCTGAATCACCTAAAAGAATTTTTTGATTTAAAAAGTTTTGAGGTGTAACTCCATACTCTTCTAAAATCTGTTTTGCTTGATAAAACTTTTTCTTGATAGGAGAATATACAGTAATCTTATCATTCACAAGCTGTAAATAGTCTCGGTCGCTTGATACAATCGTAATTTCTCCATGTAATTTATTCGCTAAACATCCAATTACATCATCCGCTTCAATCTTATCAATTGACAATAAATCAACTGGTAAACACTTAAGATAGTCTATTAGTCTAAGAATTTGATTAGTAATTGATTCTGCTTCCTGCTCTTGAGATTCAAACAGATCCCAATTAGTCACTCTGCGATACCCTCTATTAGCTTTATATTCAGGAAATAAATACCTTTTATTAGTACTTCCACCTTGCCCATCGAACACTAAAATCACTCTGGTAGGTCTAATTAGATTGATAGCGTAACCCAAAGATTTTAGGTATCCTGTAAGCCCTCCAATATGATGACCATGTTTATTTATATGATTAATGATAGTAAATGATCTTATAAAAGCATTTAATGAATCTATGATTAAAACCCTATCATTTAATTTTAAAGGTGTTTCCTTTTCTATTATTTTTGTATCACTAAGGGACTCCAACATTTGTTTATATCTATCTTCCAATTTTATTCATTTTCTGATGTTTCGAAAATATCTTTTGCATCTGCATCTTGTTCTTCAATGATGTCAAAATCTGATGAACCCAATACCTGTAGCCACTGATGTGAATACTGCTTCTTATATTTTTCTAATGCCGAAGGTTTATCATCTATAAATCCGTGCACAGTCATAATTAATTTACCAGCGGCTGTAACACCCGTGATGTGATTTTTATCACAAGATAGTTTCGTTCTTTTTGCAAATTCAACATCTTTGCCATTTTTACTAGCTTTGATTTTATTAGTTCCTGCATTTGTTACATTTCCAAAGGTAATTATCATTGAAGAATCAAAGAACATCGTATCTCCACCTTTGTTCTTCATCTTTGGTTGACCCATAATATGTTCTGCTTTTGCAACCCAAACTTTATTAATCGCAACAAGAGTGTTAGTATAAGGTTGACTTTCCTTTCTTGACATTACGATTTTTTGATTAACGAAATTCCCAAATTGTTGGGACATTGCTCCTGCGTTCCATTCATTATTATTTGTTGATTTTTCGATAGACATCTTACAAGGAATTGATCCAACCGAATCCCAAAAGAAACAAAGATCGTATGGTAAATTACCCTTCTTTTGTTCGTCTAAAATGTCCAATACAAAAGATGCTACATCTTCAATACAATTTAATTTTTCCCTATCTATGTATACAAAAAATCCACTGTAATCGCTAACCACTCCATCTTTGTCTGCCACTTCTTCGAACTGTAATCCCATTTCTCTAGCATGTTCCCAACTCCATTTCATCTCTGTGATAATGAATACTGGTAATATGCCCATCTTTTGTGCGTTAACTGCTGCTTCCAATAATGCGGTAGTTTTACCAGTATCTGAGTGACCTCTTAATAGAGTAATATGACCGATTGGAATTCCTGGAATTTGTAATGAATCTTGAAATGCTGATGATAATGGAATCCATGTAGGTTCCTTAAATTTTACAGAAGTTGAAGATAAATTCTTTGCTTTTTTAAATTTATCCAAATTAAACTCTGACTTGATCGCAGATGATATTTTGCTGTTTAAAGCTTTTGCCATAACTAAATGTGTTTAAAAAACCCTCTTTTTAGGGAGGGTTAGTAATTAAAATGAAAATAATTCATCGATTTTTGCATCGACGTCCGTTTTCTTCGTGCTCAGTGAAAATTTAGGAGTTGGAGTTTCCTGAGTTGGAGTTTCCTCTTTTTCCCAAGGTAAATCACCGACTGTTTCAGTCTTAACTTCAACCGAATCAACGTTTTCTTTAAGATCTTCTTCAGGATTTAAATGAGACATCAATGCGCTCTTCATTTCTTCATAAGAGTATTTTTTGAATTGCGTCATTGGATCTGGTTGTGTAGTCAACCACTGTTTAACTTTTGCAGCATCATCAGATAACGCGCTAATTTTTGTTCTTACACGTACACTAGATGTATTGTAAGATAAACCAGTAGTTTCTTTTCCTTGCACGTCGATAATAATATCTCGACCTTGAACTGGATCTGTAAAATCTCCTACATCTTCATCTTCGATCAAAGCCAATAAATCCATGTAAACTTGCTTACCAAATCCCCATAAAAGTACACCTTTATCTTCTTCTCCTCTAACAATTACAGGAACGTAGATTCTCATTTTTGGTTCTAATTTCTTAGCTAATTGCCAATCTTCTTTAACAGAAGATTTTCTTAAGCCTTGAGAAAATTCAACAATGGGATCTTTTTCTCCAAAATTGCTTAAAGAGATCATAGTGTTTTTGTTACCAATTCCATAATGAAATAATAACTCTTTAAATGGGTTTGATTTACTGTACATCGAAGGAACGATGCGTACATTGTGTTTACCTACTGTAGGTGACCATAGCGTTTTTGCTAGGCCTGATGACTGTCCGCCTCTTGGATTTTGAAGCGTGGCAAGTCTTTGCTTTAGAGCAGAAATGTCCATAACTATATATTATTTTGATTAAATATAAACTAATTGGGATATAGAAAAAATCTAATTTTCGAGTTCTACATTTATTATTTTGTAAATTGAAGTATTTAGTCTTCTTAATTCATCTCCTTGGGTTAATAAAATTGAATTTTTATAATCTTTCCAAGAGATTACATATTTGGTATCTAAAATACCACCATTTAAAGATTTGATTAATGTATTTAAAGCATTAATTGTATACAGCGTATTAGATTCTTTTTTTCTATGTAATAAAATAGTATTACTTAAAATTTTAGCAGTGGATCCTTCTAATTCTATATTATAAGTACACATGTATTCATCTGAATCAGGTGATTCTAAAACGAATATTTTTCCGTACATTATTTTGTACTGTTTATTTATCTCTTGTAACCTATCATCTAAGTTATCTTTCGTAGCAAAACTACAAAATAGTTTGTTCATCAGCAGTTCTTGGGTTAGTTCTATGTCTTTAAATCCGTGCATAACCATTATTTATAAATATTAAGTTTAGTTTAAAAATGAATAATTCAATCCGTGTTTGTGTTTTACGATCATGCCATCTTCTTCTAAAATAGTTTTTAGTGCTAGTAAAGTTTTTTTTCCATCATTAGCGCTAAAGTCTAGTAAAAAAGAATCATAGGTGATCAATACGAGCTTCGTCCTTAGCTTCTTTTCTTCTAAGTATTGGTTTATACGCTCTATTTTAGATACGTTGGCCAGAGTCTCCTGGTTTTGAATAACGTAGTTAAATAGCTTAAGCTTATTCATTTCTGAATTGTATTTTAAAATTCTTCCTGTGGGTAAAGATATGGCTCTCTGTCTTTTGTAATTTTCCCATAAATCTTCTATATAAGCATCTATTTTAGCAAAAAATTCAATATGCTTATATTTTTTATTAACTCCACCGTATAGCTGTTTAAAAGTTATAGTTTTTGATTCAGAATATTCTTCATCTGTTAATTCTTCTTTATTAAAATATAACTTTCCTAAAAATGTATGTATGGATTCTTGATGCCACTCATAACCAATTAATTTTCCTATTAATCTTAAATGATAAGCATCAAAATCGAATTCTACTAAATAACTATTTTTTGGAATAAAACACTCTCTAAATTCCTTTTCTTTTGGTATTGCTAAGAAATTAATTCCATTAAAAGAATTTGTAGGACGCCCAGTTAAATTATATAAATTATAATAAGAATAGATTGTTTCTTTATGTTTTGAAAATAATGGATTAATTATTTCATATTTTAAAGAAAATTTTTCTTTATCTATTTTAATTGAATTTTGCTCAACTTTTTTATAAGCAGATACTAATCTATCTTGAAAGTGCGTATCAGCTTCTAAGCCGAAATAAATTTTTACAATATCATAAAGACATTGACATTTTTCATAGTGCTTTGAAATTGGAATAATCTCATTTATATAAGATAGATTAGAAAATTTTGAATAATAATTATGTTGCAATAAAGTTTCACAATCAAATGCTTCATAATTATTTGTTTGATCAATATATATAAAATTAATATCTACTGTATTAGTTAAATTTAAATAATAAGAATGATATTTTTTATCTATAAGATAAATCATTTTATGTTTAGATAAAAAATCTTCTACTAATTTAAAATCAAGAGAAAAAGCTTCTGAATGTTTTAATGGAAATATATATCCTTTACTGCCATCATTATAATATAATAGACTTGGATACGATAATTTCGGGTGGAATTTATCATTGCCCGTAATTATGTGAACGAAACATTCGTCCACTGGGCTCATTTTTTGAAATTGTTCTATAGTTTCTACTATGAAATACATGCCATATAACCTTTATTGAATTCAAATATAAGCTATCATAATGATAGTTAGAAATATATCTATTCAGTAGGTTTAGCGAATTTAGAGTAATTTCCACCTATAAATTCTGTTATACCGAAAAAATTTGGATTAGCTTGTTCTACCAATCTTTTATTCGTATCTATTATACCTGCTCTAACATCATATTGACTTAGTCTCTTTGAATTTAATGGTCCTGTTAATTTCCATCTTATATTTAAAGTTTGTAATAAAGATACATTATATCCAACTGCGCCATTAACTATTTCTGTGTATTGCAAATTAGATATTTCTGTTATATATCCGCTATTATTTTGTTGCTTAACAAAAAATCTATCTATATAACCCAAATCATAATCGCTTTGAATTGGTCTTGGAAAAAATGAAATAATGTTTTTTTGTACATTATTTGCGTTATCAGTAATCGCCGATAATCCAGTAACAAATTTTGTACTTCCTTGTGAATTTTGTAAAATCTGTAATCCTTGATTTGAATTATTATAAGAAGATATTTTACTTAACTCTTCATTAGGTCCTAAATTAGGATTAGGTCCTGTAAAAAATTTACCATCGTAAGTAGAATAATAAAGCCCAACATAAGGCTTTCCATTAATGGAAAATTCTTTACCTCGTGTAATTTGATTCGTTTTAACTCTAAATGTAGGATAATATCTTATGGGCATAATTTATACTTTTTCTACGATTATACTATCTCCATTATATTTAAATCCAGTAAGTATATTACCATTTGCTTTTATCTTAGGTTGATAAAAATCTACTCTAACTCCAGCATCATATTCAGGAATTGTATCATCGTAACTAAATATACCAGTAGTATTATCTTTAAATGTAACTTTAACTTTACCTCCTAAAAGTATATTTAAATATTTCGCTGTTGATTCTTTTAAAGCTACCGAGGATCCTTCTATAAGTTTATTATTTCTATTTCCTATCGCTTTTAAAGAATTTGGATCACCAGTAGTATCTCCAGGATATCCATATACAGTAGCTAATGCTCTAATACCATTATTACCAGCTGATACATATGTATCTGGTATTATATTATTCGTGGTTGTAGAAGGAAGTTTTTTTGTAGTATATTGTATTTGAGATACTTCTCCAGAAAATTCATTTGGATCTTTTAAAAATATCATTTGTCCTTTTATAGAAGTTTCCCAAGTGTTATTCGCAATAGTATGACTTACGCCTACAGATGCAAATCCCACTTTTTTACCCTCTCTCATTTCAGGAGTTTTTCTAGTAGAATAAGTATATGGTAACATTTTTTCAGGAATGGTAAATGCTGATCCCATATGAAATCCTGAAATTCCATCAGTTGTGAATGTTACAGATACTGGAATCATTACTGATGCTCTAGTAGCTGGATTATTGTTTTGTACTTTATTTATACTATCAATATAAAAATTTGTAGCTTGCGTTATGTTATCTTTTGATGGATTTCTACTTCCATAAATACTTTTTATAGTATTATTAAACATAGTCGCAGCTGAAATTAGAGAATCTAATTTATTATCAATTTTATTTTTTTTATCATCTAGTGTTTTATCTGTAGCAGTAGTTTTTGTAGGTATATATCTATCTTTATATGCAGTATTATAAAATCCAAAACTTCCTGCATTTTTACCCATAGAAGCTTGATCTTCACTTTTAGAATTAGCTGATATAGCGATCATACTCCCTAATTTACTACTAACTTCTGTTTGAATACTAATAGATCTTGCTATAGATGTAAGTCCATATAAAGGTAATTCATCTGAATCAGGGCCGTTATTATTTTTATTACTTATATCTACTGACGTTTGACCTTTTGGTAGAGGTTGAACCTGATCATCAACTATACACAACGTATTAGAAGAATCATAATAAGCAACCCTAAACACGTTTATTGCTCCCAAATAATTATTCATATCTTTACATAATCTCTCTAGAAATGGTTTTAAATAAACGCTATTAGTTCCATCATTTTTAGTATACTCTTTTATTATATTTAAAATATATTCTATACTAACTAAAACTCTCATGTGTTTTCCACTATAATTGTTATCTTCTCTAAAATTAGGCATTTGACTTGAATAGTAATCATCTTTAGACACATCAAATAAATCTGTAGGAGTAGAATTAGCTTCACTTGATTTTGCTATTTGATTATTATTTTTATCTATGATAGAAGATGGAAAAAGTTCTGCATATTTTTGAACATGACATTGATTTTTTATCATGAAATCAAATGGATTGGTACTAAATTGAGCTTGTTGACTCAAACATCTATTAGTTTCAGGATTATAATCTATATAAACTATTGGTTTTGGATGCTTAGATATTCCATCTTCACCAGCTTCATAAATAGTACAAAGATCATTTATTATCATAAGTAAAAATCCTAGTTGTATATATGTAGGATACACGATTCTTATATCTCCAGCGGTAGAATCATTTAGATTATATGGAATAACATAAGAAACTAATAATTTTTCGTAATCTACTTTAGGCACTCCTTCAGTACCTCCTGCTATGCCCTGTTCATTTCCTCCTAATATAGCACTAGCAAATCCATATTTTGCAAGAACTTGCATTTTTTCATTATCAGGACTTTTTTTATAATTTTGTATGTATGTTTCTCCACTTCCCCAAGCATTATCTATTGTAATACCATTAGAAGAAATTAAATCATAAAAAAATTCTCTATAAATTCCATTAGAAAATATATTTTTTAAAAACAGTAGATTATCAGCGCTAGTTAATTTAAATGCTGACATTTGTGGATTATCAATGGATTGATTAGATTGCGCTAAATTTTTACTAAGAGAATACATTTCAATTGCTCTTAGAACTAATTCTATATTAGATTGATTTTTTAAAGCTGATTCAACTTGCTGCGTTTTAGTTGCTTCATCTGGTATTTGTATTTTTATTTCCGTATGAGTAATCTGATTTTGATTTTCTTGTTGTATTTTAACTTTTTCAAAATCTATACTTTGTTGAGGCTTTTCGCTATTAAAAATTATATCAGCTATTAATCCAACATCATTAATAATAATAAATACTGTTATAAATGTTGATTGTTTATTTACTTTTAATTCATTAGCGTATCCCGATTGATTTGTGGCTGATATTGTTGTTAAAGCAAATACTGGAACATCTATTTTTATATCTGTTTTTAAACTAAAATTTGGTAATTGCGAATCATTATAAGAAATACTAACATTGTTTATTTTCCATTCAGTATTAGGATTATTAATTACTTCAAAAATCACTTCTTTAATAGAACTTCCATTGTTGTAATCAGAATCAAATTTTTTATTTATAAATTCTACAGTTCCAGGATCATCATATAATTTTTTTGCTATTATATCTCCGTCTTTAAATTTTACAAAAGATTTAGGATCGCCGCGTTTTAGAGGATCTGTTTCAGTATCTTTAATCTTAGTATAATTTTTTCTATCATCTACATATTTTTGAAATAGTGGTTGATTATTAGAAGATTGAATTTCTATAGGTCCTGCAATTACAAAAGTTATTGCGAATGTTGGATTTTTTGAAAAATTTACGAACTCTAATTGTTTTTTTGTAATATTATTACTAATATATTCAATTTTAGAAAATGCTCTACTATCACTAGTTTTATTTACTTCTATACTTCCAGAAGAATAAACTCCAAAATTTTTATTTTTTACTGGATTAGGGGATTTATCATATGTAAAAAATGCATCAGCGATAGTTGCGCCTGGTACTATTACATCAAAGATTGAATTTGCTTTTGCTATGTCTAATTTTACAGAAGTACCCTTTAAATAAGTTTCGTTAGTTGCAATTATAGCTTTTAATTTTTCTACAGTATATACATCTCCATAATTTGAAAAAGGCGCTATATTATAATTAAATTTATTGTTTGCAAATCCATAAGAATCTATATAATATGTATATGCACTCGCATTTTGACTAATTAAAGATATATAATCAGGAGATTTACTTTTTAAATCTTCTACTTTTTGATTATTCTGTATTTCAATTATTTTATTTTGTAAATCTTGTTTTTCTTTAGCTTCTTTATAAGCTTTTTCTGCATCTAGTTTATCTATTAAATTTACATAATTTTTAATTTGATCTTTAGCGACTTCTTCTAAAGATGATGCATGATTAATTTTTATAGTATCTGCTAAACTTCCCAATCCTATAACTTTAATCGAGCAATCATATCCGCCTTCTTGATTAAAAGTAAAATTAAAATTAGTTACCATTCCTAACATACCATCATAATTCCCTTCAGATTTCCTCATATTAATTCCTATCTGAGCATTTATAGATTCTTTAGTAGCACCAAAGGCAAATGGATCAATAGAAAAAAATTCTGATGAATTATATTCTACGTTTCCGTTTTTTTCATCTTTCACTGGATAAATAGTGTTTGCCCATTCTATTAATATAGTATATCCTAATTTAAAATAAAGCGTGTCTATAATATCTAATTGAACTTTATCCCACACTTTAAAATTTATAGTTGCCATTCTAACTGATCCTAATCTACCTTGAGTTTCTATCTGAGCACCAGTTATTCCAGGCATTGGACGATATCCATATTGACTAACTTCATTTTCTCCCAACATAGCATATGAACCATCATTATCTATTCCTGATCTTAATTGATAATTTGCAGTTTGATTATTTGCTCCTAGATATTTAGATGTTCCGCCAAATAAAATATATTGTTTTGCTAAATCTTGTGGTTCTTTTATATTAGTAAGTCCCAAAGTATCTCTAAAATATTGAATATCTCCAAGTAAAGAAAGATCTTTATTCTGAGATGAATCTATTATACTTCCATTTATATTAACTGAAGATACAACTCTTATCCATGCTGTTTTATTAGCTAGATATATTAAATTAGCATCAGATCTATTTTTCAATGAATTTTCTGTGTATCTAGTCCACAATTGTTTTTTTAACCATTGAGGTAGAGCAGCACCTATTATATTAGATATTTTATTATCCATTCTATCTTACAGAATTTATTTGATTATAACTAGTCACTATTGATAATATATCAGTAGGTATTCTTAATTGAGTTCCTATTGGAGGATATAAAGAATCCCCAGTTAAAGAATTCGCAGACGCTAATATCCACCAAAAATCAGAGTCATGATAATATGTTTGAGCAAGTATATCTAATCTATCACCCATTACTGTTATAACATAATTATCGTTATCTGAAACTGGGATATCGGGATATATAGTATTAACAAAATATAAACTTCCAGTAGATTGAGATTTTGTAGCGTATGTATTTTGATATCTATTAAACATAATTACTTATTAGGAATTATTGCATTAGTAAAAGGAAGCGTTACATTTACAGGTTTAATTGGAGGAATTAAAGTAGTATTAACAATATTACCCAAATTACGACTTCTTATTAAAATATTTTTAGAATCGGGATTAAAATTAGTATCAGTTCTAGCAGCAGGAGGAACTCCGCTTATCGGAGTACGAGTGCTGATTACATTTTCTTGACTTCTAGGAATAACTTTAGATTTTGAAGAAAGATCTCCTACTAATACTGCTTGATTGATATTTCCGTATTCATCTAACGTAGTAGATCTTCTAGGAAGTTCATCAAATATTGGTTTAAAATCTATATCTACATCTATAATTTTAGGTAATTGAGCGCTATCTGCATCCTCGTTTAAATCCCATGGAGCATTAACATCAATATTTAAATTTATTGATGATAAAAATCCTGGCATTCTATATACATAATCACCGATGGTTAATTTAATTAAAGGAGCTCTCATGACTCCGGTAGTTGTAGAGTAATCCGGATAAACTTGAGAAACTAAATAATTTAATTTGCTATATAAAGGAAATAATTCGTCTTTTGAAAACGCGACTATTTTAAATCCAAAAGAAATTGATCTTTCAAATCCTTGATATGTGTAAAATGTTTCTCCTCTACCCATATATTTAAAGGGATTTAATTGAGCTGTATTGCTATCGCTAATACCTTTATTTAAAAAAGCTCTAAATATTAAAGGCGTTGAAAATCCAAATTGATCATTACTCATACATTCGAAACCAAATTTAATCATATCATCAGTTTCATTATTATTCTGAGTAAAAGGATCATTATATGTTAATTCGTACGCTAAATGAGCATTTAATTTATCTGTTCCTTTATCATAAAATCTATAATCAACTCCTTTAGTAGAATCCCAAGCTAAATAATCAACTCCAGGAATTTCTTGTCTAAAATCTTGTATAAGAGAAGATCTATTATTTCTAGAATATCCTGTTCTTTCTCCAGGATTTTTTGTAGATTCTTTATTATTCGCTATTTTATCATAGGCCATAGTAAATACTCCAGGAAATAAATCAACTCTTCTTTGAGTTAAATCATATCCATCAGAGCTATTTGTTGATCTTCTAATAATAGTAGATCCATCTCCATATGTAGATCCGGGGCCACCCAAATAATCAAATAATATACTAGCTCTAGTTGATATTCCAAAATTAGTTACTGTAGCCAACATATTAGTATTTGTTAATCTAACAGCTTGATTTGCTTTTAAATTTGATCTAACTTTTAAATTCTGTAAAATAAGAAGTCTATTAACTTTTGTTATGTCATCAGTAGTGTATATCTGACTTCCAACTATATCTGTATAATATTTAGCAGATAAATTTATTGGAGTTGCTCCTGCTCTTGGAATGTGAACTCCAGTTCCTGAAGATAAAACTTGAGCTAGCGTATTTCTTCCATCATTATAAACTTGATTATTTCCTCCAGCACCATAAGTAGATCCCAATCCTGCAGGAAATCCAAATGTTGCGCCAAAACTACCTAATAAAGTTTGTATATTAGAAAGAGTTACGTTGGCGGTACCAGTTTCCATTTTTGGATTAGATTTTTGTAATCCAATTTGTTTTTGTATAAAAGCAGTGCCTCTAGGAGAATCTTTAAAAAATTTACTGATTCTATCTTTGTCTATTTGTCCACTTAATGTATAAGATTGACCATTATATAATCCTCCTCCTCTAAGTGGGTAATCTATATTAGTATCATTATTCTGCCAAAAATCTGTTATTAGTGGTGTAGCAAGTAAATCTGGAATGGAGAATCTTTCATACGGTTGTGCAGAATTTCCGCCACCTCGTCTATCTTTTCCAAATTTTAAACTTTTTAGAGATGTTTTTAAATCTACTAATGGCATTTTTTAATTTTTTATTTTGTTAATCCGTAAACTCCAGATTGCCAATCATATAATACTGCACCTCCGTCTTCATTAATTATTCTATACAACATTTCTCCTGGTTTATTTCCAGGTTTTTGTATTATTTGAAAATTTATACTTTTGTCAACAGAATTACCTTCATTTGCAATATTTTTTGGTATGTATGAAATTCCAGAAAGGGCCATGGCTTTTGCGGTTCTATCTGTTATAGATGAACCACCTTCCATTGAAGTATTTCCTCCAACTCCTCTAACTGATTCTGCTGCTATATTTGTGCCTTGATCTATTTTATCTGCTATATTTTGCCATTTTTGAGTATCAGTAAATGGCATATGACTTATTAAAGAAGCAACATTAGAAGCTACTCCACCAAAGAACTCTATTGCACTAGCAATAACTCCTTTGATTGTATTTAAAACTCCTTGCATATTTTGAGGATTCGATAAATAATTTATAAAGTTTTCTATTTTATCAATTAAACCAGATCTTTCAACAAAATCAACGATGGAAGTTTTTAATTTATCCATGTACGCAGCAATCTTTTCTTGTGTAGAAGCGTTTTGCATATTTTGGAAAGCTTCATCTCCTAAAGCGGCATTAAATTCTTTTTGAGTTGCGTATTTCTTTTTTGCAAGTTCGAACTGTTTCGCAGAACTATCAGTTTCTTTTGCACCAATATTGGCTAATATTTCTTGTTTTTTAAGCATGTCGCCTAATTGATCCCTTGACATACCCATGGCTTTTGCCAATGATTCTGCTTGGATTCTATTCATCTTCATGAAATCGGCAGAAGAACCAACTTGAGAACTTATTTCTCCTGCAGCTGTGGCCAAATCATTATTTAAAAATGCTTCCCTAGCTTTGGTTAAATTAATGTCCTTTCCTGTCAATAATTGTGCTTCAAACTCGTTTGAAATACTTGATTCAAAATCTAAGAACGAATCGGCTATTGAATCCAATTGTTTTAATTCTAAACCAAACGATTTTGCAGTTACTAAAGCTTTTGATAATTGACCTGGGTATTTAGCGAAAGAAAGTCCTAAATAACCGCCCAACGAAGAGGCTTCTTTTAAAATTTGTTTTTGATTTAAACTTATCCCTGTTGCTTTTTGTAATCCAACTACTTGTGCTAAAACTGCTTGAGTTGTTTCTTTTGCAGTTTTACCCGTAATAGTAGAGCTCTCCGCTATGCTTAATTGAGTTTGTTCGTCTATTCCTGCTATGTCCTTTAATTTGGTTAAAGTTGATAGTTGTTCGTCTGTTAATTGATTGTTAATTCCCAATTGAGCGCCCAAAGAAACTTGAGTGTCCATTAATTTTTTAGAAGTAACGTATATATCGTTATTTCTAAACGATACGTCTTGGAAGTGATTGGCCATTTTTTCTGCCTCACCCCTACTTAGACCTAAATTTCTTCCTGCCTTAATTATTTGATCATTTGCACCCAATAATAAATCAGCAACTCCAGAAAGTCCATCTACAATCCCTCCTACTAATCCACCTACTAAAGGAAGAGATTTTAACATTCCAGAAAATCCACTTGTCAAATTAGATACTACACCTGTAGAATTTTCGTTTAATCCACCCATAGCTTTTCCTGCATTTCCTATAGTTGAACCTACAAGATTCCCAGCTTTTCCAATTCCTTTAAAAGCAAGACCCAATCCTGCAGCAACTATAGCTGCTCTTCCTAAAGGATCTTCCCAAGTTTTTTTAATAGCATCTTTTCCTACATCTTTAAGAACTTTAAATTTATCAGCTAATGATATTTTTTTACCTTCTTTATTTAGATCTCTGGCTTTTTTGACCATAGCTTCTGCAGCCTGTTCTCCAATACCAAAATTCTTAGCTAATTTCATAACAGCTCCACCAGAAAGACCAATTTGATTCGCTATGTCTTTTTCTATGACTTTTTGAGTCAATAATCTTTTTTGAGTCTCATCATATGTCTCTTGAGTTTTTTTAGCTTGCGCATATTCTAATTGGTCGATGGACATCATGTCCTCTTTTTTTGCAATAACTTTATCATATCTATTTATAGCTTTATTTAAAGATTCCATTAAAGAAAAATCATCTTTAATTCTAGCTTGATTAAAAGCTGCTTCAGCAATTGCTCTATCAGATATGTTTTTTAAATAAGATTCAGCTTGTTTTTTTTCTGAGGTTTTTAAATTATCGCTTAATGATAATAATTTTTTATCATTTTCCCATCTTTTCTCAGTAGTAGATTTGATCTCTTTTTCTAAATCTTTTATATTGATAGCTGACTCATTAATAGCAGATAATTTTGCTCCTATTTTAGAATAGTTTTTTAGTACTTTATCTAACTCTTTTACAGATTCTTTTAAACTATCTTTATAATATCCCCCATCTTTAGCTATGTCTTTAAGAAGAGTCTTAAGAACTTTAGCTTCTGAAATATTAAATTCAGGTTGTCCTGATTGTTCATTTGGAGTAGTGTCTGCCATCTAAAGTTATTTTCTTAGATATAAATATCAACCATTATTTTTTGATCTTAGATACGTACGTGGGCTCTTTCTGTGAAGCTTTATTCACGTGTTCAGGTATTTTAACTTCCGTTAGATCAGATTTATTCGTCAACTTTTTATCGCGTTCTCTCATTTCCTCAACTTTGTCAAGGTATTCGTTAATCTTTTTTAGATTGTAACGACGGTGTGAAACCGGCATATTCCACACCTCTGAGTAACTGAAACCTCCTCCCCCATGATAAGTAAGTTCGAAGACTTCATTCATAAAGACTCGTCTATATTCTGGGCCTGGGAATAACGGACAATGTTTAATTTTTTCCATATTCCTTAGATTAATTAAGAACCAAATCCGGGAAAAAAGAACTCTGCTGTCATAGGTACATCGACTTCTAATTGAGTACCATCCTTTAATGTAACCGTAGTTGTCATATCTACGTCTGGAGTAACTGATGCTATGTATCTTCTTAAGGGATTAGCGTCTCTTGCTAATAAAGCACCTGAATCGATAAAATCAACAATTGTTTTGTGAGCTCTATCCCCATTTATTGAAGTGATTTGATATTTTAATCTTTCACTTGCTCCTGGTTCATAGCCCAATACTTTTTTAATGGATTTGAAATCTTCATCAATTCTTTTATCATCAGCTATAGTTAACATTTTAAAAGTTACCGTATTTTTAGTGTAAGGTAATTCGTAAGTAACTTCGCCATTATTAAATACAGAAAAATCAATTTCCTTATATTTTAATGTTTGTAAATCAGCGTTTACTTTTTCTAGTTCTCCTGTGTTTGGATTTGTTACCTCTAAAAGGTAATCTTTACCGTATCCAATGATCCTTGTTGCTATTAGGATAGCGTTTCTGTCTCCCATAATGAGGTCCTCGTAAGTGATTGGAGATTTAATAACAGACTTAAGCATCTTCTCAATAGCTAAGCCCTGACGTAACAGGTTCGCATTGGTCAATATATCTTCTTCCTTAGCTGTCATGTATTTAATTTCTACACTTCCTGATGCTAATGGATTGGTTGGAGGATATAATAATCCTTTTGTTGGCAAGTCTACCATTTCAGTAGGCACCATAAATTTTGATTCGGACATAAATTGTTTTGTTTATTATAAATATACAAATACAATTTTTTTATTTATAGTATATTTTATGGGTCTGAAGGAAATTATAGTATTTGCTGCGTTTAGATCTAGGTTTATAATTAGCATAGTTAGATCCATTTAAAGCTTCGTGTATAACTGAATAATGGATATTGCCTAATTTTTTAGACATTTGAAGAGCAGATCCCGCTTCTATTTTGTCTCCTGTTTCTATATTCTCACATATAACTATTCCTTTACTTGCTCTTGATTCTTCCCCTATTTTACCGGTTTGCCTAATAGTGGCTTTAGTTGATTGTATTTTTTTTGTTTCATCTGATCTTTTTGTCCCTACACTTCTATTACTATTAATCCAACCTAAACTTAAATAGTCTTTTAATTCTAGAGGATCTACTAACTTAAATTCTCCATTAATTGGATTAATAATTTGTTTTCTACCTTTGTGAGAAATACCAATATTTTTTCTGTGCGACTCTGATTTAGTCCTTTTCCACAAGGGCATAAGAATTTCTCTAGCTTCTTTGTACTCTTGTTCTGTTAAAGTCTTTGAACCATCATATGACATTCTATGGAAAGCCCAATATACTTTATAAGCGTATAATGAGTGATCTTTAAAGCACTCCACTAGTATTTTGTGAACTCTGTAATGTTCATCCGCTGTGAGCAATACTGTTGAACTTTTTTTACCAAAAGATTTGGGTATTATGTGGTGAGCTTCGTAATAAGTTTCACCGTCTTTTGATCTATCTTCTTTGATAGCTTGTCTAATAATTTTGAAATAACTTGTAAGCATAAAAAAACCTCCTTTATAATAAATATAGGAGGTTTTATGAAATTAAAAATTAAGTTCAGTGAATATTCTAGTAATTCAACTCAATAATTTAGCTCGCAAAAATCCATTCCGAGTGATAAAGTTATCATAGTAGGATCTGCAGTAGCCCAATCAAATGTACCAAAGCCGGTTTCTTTGATAAAAGCTCCTTTAATAATCCACTCAGAAACGATATCTCCAACTGGACCTAAAATTGATAAGCTACAATCTTTTTTATAGAAGTCAGAATAACCATCACGTCCTGTTACAGATTCGTGGTGTAATCTAACCCATTCCATTACAGCCTGTTGGCCTGATGGAGAAATTGGACTATATAACTCCAAAGCAATGTCTTTCCATTCTGCTTTGCCTTTTAACTTACGGTAGACGTTAATGTGTTCAATTTTGATTTCACCCAATGTTACACCGGGAGCATCAGCTTTTTTGATCAAATATGAAGGTACACCGTCTAAATAGAATACGAAGCGATTTTGAACAATTGGTTCAAAGCTCGTAAACATGATTTCTGATGGATCTAAAATTGGCATTTGTCGTTATTTTGTATAAATATCTTGTTATTAGTATTTCTTCTTCTCTTCAACCTTTTTTTTCTTACTTTCGTTTTGAATTTATTTTTCAACTATATAATACTTTTCTAAATCTTTCCTTTTAACTTTTTCTTTTTCGCCATCCATATCGTATTGAAGTAGATAAGTAGTCTCAGGATTAAATGGATCTCCCATTATTTTAAGAACATTTAAAAATAAATTTCCGTCTTTTCTAATTACAGAATTACCTACAGGAACTTTTGTGCCTTTTTTCACCTCTATATACTCTCCACTTTCTAAAGCATCATGAGCTGCTAATTCTTTTAAATTATATTTCTTCTTCTCTTCAACCTTTTTTTTCTTACCTTCGTTTTGATATCCTTTAGATTGATCAACTTGTCCAGTTACACCTTTACCCACTGCATTATAAGCTTGCATAAAACCTTTCATGCCTTTAAGATTATTATCTTTCATGTATTTGAACATGTTTTTAACAATCATAGTAGAAAGTCCTAAAAAAGTGGCCAATGCACCCGCAGCAATTCCCCAATCTCCAGCAGCTAAACTTTCTTTAATTTTTTTCTTTTCAGCTAATCTATTTGTATCTTTTTCAGGTTTTCTATTTGGATATAAAGTTGCTGATCTAGAACCTCCTGTATTAGAACTATTTGGTTGAGGAAATGAGCTACCAAATTCATCAGATTCTTTAATTTTCTTTTTCTTTGATTCAGCTAAAGGACTATTAGAGGTCATTTTCATTTCGCTCTTTTTAACTGGTGCTTTTTCTGTATAAGTATCTCCATGAACTTTGCTATTTTTCTTTTTAGCAACTAGTTCAGTTTTTTTATGACCAGCTTTAGGATTTACTTTTTTAGCGGGTTTGTCATAATCATCTTCTTTGGAATATTTTTTTCCTTTATGACCTCTGATTGGTTCTTTTGCTTCCATCAAAGCTTTTTTAAGAGCTGATTCGTATAAAGCTTTTGGTACTTTGATTCTAACTAATGTACTATTTTTCATTTATTATTTTTATTATTGTGCGAAAGTTGCACCGGTTGGCAATATATTAAAGTCTAATTGAATAAATTCAGCTACTCTTGTAGGTTGTAAATAAATACTACCAACTAAAATGTTTCTATCTATTTGATCAGGTGTATTATTAGTACTATCCATAATTACTTGGAATGCATAAAGACCTTGTCTTTGTTGTACAGATTCTAAATAAGGATTAACTTGATTTAAGAATTTATTCCAAGTAACTTGAGTATTTGGTTCGAACACTAAATTCTGGCCAATTTGTCTAATATATCTCTTAAGAGAAATCAATAGTCTTCTAACATTTACTCTATCTAAAGCAGAGGCTTTAGCTGCTAATGTTTTTTGACCATAGATAACTGTACCTACTCCAGTAAAAGTAGCAATTGGATTAACTTTCGCAGCGTATAAGTTATTTCTATCTGTGATAGATAATCTTCTTTCAGGTTGTAATGCAGTAGATAATCCACCTCTATTTAAACCTGCTGGTGCCCACCATTCTGCAGCAATCTTATCATTGTATTCATATACTGCTGGAACTAATACTGATGGTGGAACAAAATTCATTCTTCCAGTTTCAGAAGATTTAATTTGAATCCATGGCCAATAAGTAGCTCCGTATGAATTATCAAAACTAGTAGCTGCGCTTGTTACAGTTCCTATATTCTGATTATATCCAACTAAATCTACTACAGAAATACTATCACCTCTTGTACTTGATAAGTTAAGTAAGTTAGTAATTTCAATAGGTGCATTTTGATTAGTTAAACCTGGTGCATATATAATATTAAAGTCATATTGATCTTGGTTACCTAATAAACTAATTGCTGTATCATAATCAGGTCCATAAATTCCTTGGATATTTGTTACTGGATTAGAGTAAACAGCTGTTATAGTTGGATTATTTTCAAACATGTTTAACGGTGCTAATCCATAAGATCCCCAAAAAGGTCCAGTTGCACTACCAAATCCACCATTTAAAGAACCAGATCCTGAGTTAGGCAATGACGCTGTATATTGTGTTTGAGGTTGACCTAACTGGTTAAGGTAGTTAGGAGTAGTATTAACTGATGATACATATACGTATTTGGACTTATTAGCATAGCTACCAGTAGTTTGTAAATAATAAGCTCCAGTGCTTGCATCCTGAGTTAATGTTTGATATTGATCTCCAATTACATATGATATATAATTAGTTTGGTTTGGATCTAAAGATAAGTTTGACCAGCTTTCTAATATATTTTTATTAGTTTCATAATCATCTCCTCTTCTAATATTTAAAGTAAAATTACCTGATCCAGTATTATATCCAACAATTTCCCATCTAACATTAGCAGTTGAACCAGAAGGTAATGCACCATTAATAGTTGAACCAGTAGCATTATTCATTATTGTTCCAACTGAAAGTGTATTCAATTGAATAGCTGTTGTTCCATTTAATGCTGCAATGCTTGCTGTAGCTACCGTATAAGAACCTGAAGCTACTCTTGTTACTAATAAAGAAGTACCGCCTTGGTTAAAGTAGTTTAATGCTGCAACGCTAGTTAAATATTCTAAAGTAATACCTCCAGAAACGAAGGTAGAACCATACAATTGCTTGTATTGAGAATAAGTAGTTACTACAGTTGGAATATTCACCGGTCCCAATACGGTTGGTCCAATTAAAGCAGCGCCGGCCGCTATTGGACCTGCTGTTATTTGGGTTTGGTTGTTTTCATTTAAGAAAACTCCTGGGCTAATGAGTGTTTCGGCCATTTATGATATTTTTTTAGCTACTAATAAATATAGACCTATTGATCAAAACACCTTATTAAAATTCTCCATTATTAATATTTATGGAAACGTTTCCATATTTGGATTGTAATTCCTGAAATAGATTCGATTCTCTAGAACGAATTTCTTTAATTTTATTTGTTAAATCCTCAATTTGAAATTCTAAAATTATTTTTTGATAGTTTAATTCTCCTAATGCAGATGCTATTTCTATAGCGTCTTGTTTTAAAAGATTTAATTTTGCGAATTCTTCGTCTGTGATTTTTTTTACTTCTGACATAGACTATTTTTTAGTTTGTTTTTTTATAGATACATTGGCTAGAAATGGAAGACTAATTAAAATTATTAGAGATATTATAAAATACACAATCTTCATAGTCCATTACATATATAAATATTCTAAAAAATTTAAAAATACTAATTTTCTCTTCTATCTTCTGGGGAATAGTGAGCTATTCTGTTATGATTTATTGGGCTAGCTAATAATACAGCTGGTTTAATGTTGCCTTTTTTAGTTTCTTGAAACATATAACTCATCCAAGTTTGTTCATAAGGATGAGCCCATTCAATATCTAAGAACATTTTTTGATTTCCCTTTTTACCAGTAACAGTTGGCCAATTAGCATAATATATTTCTCCTGTTATATAACTAAGACCATCTACCACTTCTATTTTATCAAATTTAGTTCTTGGAGAATTTGAATCTAATCCAGTAATAGGTAATTTATCATAATCAGGCCAAAATTCTGATCTTACGTTTTGAGGAACATTATACCAAGATACTTGAATATTATTATCCATATAAACCTCTGTGTATGATAATTTTAAAAAATCAATATCTGATCCATGAAGAATCTTTAATACTTTATCATATAAATTTGGAATATATGTTCTAAATCCATTTCTACAAAATCCATCTATAGGTTCATGAATTCCCATATCATCTTCTAAGAATAAATAATAATCACTATCTGATTCTTGAAAATGTTTTGCTGCTCTTAATCTACCTCCATTTATTCCTGTATTTTCATTTGTGATAATATGCTCAAAATTATATTTATCACAAATTTCTTTATTTTTTATTCTTGCCTCTTCATTAGTTGAATTATCAATTAAAATATTTCTTGTATTAGTTAACCAATTATTATGCTTTAACCATGTTTGAATAGTGTGTTCTACTTGATGAGGAAAATTAAATGTTAGCATATACACTGATAGTTTTAAATTAGACGTATCAATGTATGAATTTTTTAATCCTTCTGGGATGCGTTCTAATTCTGCAGTTCCATCTAATACTTTAGATACAAATTCTTGAATGTGTCCATTGATATTAATTCTCGATTGTCTACAAATATTTGGAAATTTACTAGCTAAAATAGAAAATAAACTTTCTTCTGTGCCCATTAAATTTTGAGCTAATGTATTTTTCATTAAATGCCAATAATGTCCATTCATTTCTTTAATGGAATTTATTGTACCTCCAAATAATCCACCTCTACAAATCCATTCTACAGTTTGACCTGCTAATTGATTCATATTTTCCCATTCAAATCCATGTACTTCTCCTACGCCTTTACCATAATACGGATATGGATAAGATACAAATAAGAAAGGTTTTAAATAATCATTAAGCTTATCGAAAAAATTAGTATCTATTAATAAATTATAATTAATAGTATTAGAAATACCCGCATCAATCCAAACTAAATTTTCCGTATTAAATGGATTATGTATTGTTGCATCATGTAATAAAGATAATTTAGACATAACAATAGGATTATACCACTCTAAAGAACCTTGAGGAGAATTTGGAATCCATCCAGCTTGTCCATACCATTTTTCATCAATTCTTAATCTTTGTACATCATCCCAAAAAGGACTAAATAAATTTTTAAGATCTGATAATTCAAATAATATTACATACGTATTATGCGAATTTCTTCTTTCCCAAACAAATCCTTCTAATTCTTTAGGAATAAAAAGTAACATATTTTGATCTACTTCTAAAAGTTTTGAAAAACACTCTAAATAGTGATCAAAAGATCTTCCAGATTTTCCTATATTCCATAGGCCAGTTACTAAAGTTAATTTTTCTCTTGTTATACTCAATCGTTTAACTTTATTATTTTTTTCAATTATTGCAAATTGATCACATGCTTTTATTATAGTAAAAGATTCTCCTCTTTCGTCAAAAAAATCTTCTATTGCGGCTCTAACTCCAGGTAAATCATTTCTATCATAGTCGTGAAAACATATATAACCACCATCAGAAACTTTATCATAGATTTTATTTAAACTATCGTATATAGAATCATAAAAATCTCCATCTAAAAATGCAAATGAAATTTTTTCTGGTAATTTATATTCTGGAATATCTTTAAACCATCCTTTAGTTATTATAGGAGGTTTTAATCCATTTTGTCTAAAATTTGCTACTAATACTTCATCAGTAGTTTTTAATCCGCCTTCTTTCCAACCAGTGCTTTCTTCATAAATAGACACTGGGGGTAATCCTTCAAAAGAATCATATACATATAAATCCTTTTCTGATTTGGTTTCTACTAATGCCTTTCTTAAAAATTTTGAAGACTCACCTACATAACAACCTAATTCAACAAAATCACCTTCTATATTTCTATCTAAAACATCTAAAGCATATGTTACTAAATAATCTAATTGTTCATTATTTATTATAGTTGCATCTTCTTGCTTATTTTTAAATCTTCTTACATTAACAAATAAACTCATAATAATTTTTTAATCTAACCACTGACTCATTGATTTTAAATAGTCTATATGGTCTTTATTTAATTCAAGAAATTTTTCTAAATTTTCTGCAGGAAATAACGCTCTTCCATCTCCAGCTGTAGTTCCTCTTGGAATAAAATATCTATCTTGAGCGTATATATTAACAGTGTGCCAATGTTTTTCAAAATTAATTGGTGTTATATCCATCATTCTATTTACTACTGCGACTGGAATATTATCGATTCTCATGTATGATCCACCACAAAGCATACCTTGTATAAAATGATTAGATAGTGACACTTTAATTACTTCTTGCCACATTTCGAAATATCTATTTAAATGCCAAGTACTTTCAAAATTATAAAATCTAAAAGGACCTTCTGTTTGAATAATATCTTTAACATAGATAGATTTATTAAGATAATCAGGAAATTTTTTTCCTAATTCATAAGTAAGAATAGATGAAATTATTAAATTAGAATATAGATAATTATTTCTAAATCCATCAATATCATTAACATCTAAAGTTCTAACATCCCAACTTTCTATATCGCATCCTTTCATTGAATTTATAGGAGTATTAAATTGATCCCAAAATTCTTCTTCTGTATTTTGTCCACTAGTAATTCTATCATATCTTATATCAGAATCATTGTCACACATTAAAAATTTAGTGTATCCTAATCTAGATATCGTAGGCAAAGAAAATCTATTTAAAGAATAAGAAAACAATTTTCCATTGTGTCTTGCTTCCATGTATTGTTTACCATAATTTTCTTGATCTAATGCGGTAGGTATAAATTCTAATTCTTTAGACCATTCATAATCTTTTCTTGCATCATGAATGTTTATTATTTCTACGATTTTTTTTGTCTTATCTTGAAATTCATAAAAATCATCTGGTTTATCTGTGAGAACAACATAATCCATAATATTATCATACCCAGTATTTATAGCTTTTTGAATATTATGTTTTATTCTATCTCTGTATGTGGGGCCAGTTCCCCAAGTGGCTACTATTGGCTTATTCATTTTTATTAAAATTTTCTTTTCTTATATAATAATCATCCAATAATAAACAATCTAATTGAGTTTTGTTGTATATTTCAAAAGCATCTTTATATGTAGATAAAATAGGTTTTCCATTAACATTAAATGATGTATTTAGTAGCACTCCAATTCCAGTAGCTTTTTTAAATTTACCTATTAAATCATATAAAAATTTATTTTGTTCTTCGGTAACAGTTTGAACTCTAGCAGTTCCATCTATGTGAGTGATTGCAGTTAGTTTATCTCTCCACTCTTTTTTTACAGTAGGACAAAAGCTCATCCATCTAGATTCACCTTCAAAATCAAAATACTCAGAAACATCTTCTAATCTAACTACTGGAGCAAATGGTCTATACCACTCTCTATTTTTTACTTTTACATTTAATATATCTTTCATTTCTGGAAATGATGGATTACATATTATACTTCTATTGCCTAAAGCTCTTGGACCATGTTCAGATCTTCCTTGAACTAATCCTATTATTTTTCCACTAATTAAATCATCGATTATTACATTTGGATCCCATTGTTCATATGGATGATAATATCCATCTTTAATCATTAATTTTCTAACATTTGGATATTCTAAAAGTGTTTGAGCTAAAATATTTTTGTCTAATATAGGAATTCCTTTATATGTAATATCAACTTGTTTTTCTGGTTTCAATTGTTTTAATAGAAGACCTAAAGCTATTCCACAATCATTTGGATTTGGTCCAACGAAAACTTCTTTATTAAATTCTTGTTTTATTCTAGTATTTAATAAAATATTTAATGCACATCCACCAGTTATACAAATAGGTAAATTAGGATATTTTTCAAAATAAGGCTTAGCCACTTCTATAAAACATTCTTCAAAAGCTCTTTGAGCTGTTGCCGCTACATCATAAGCAATTTGTCCTTCTAATCTAGAGTTAATATCGAATATAACGCCTATCTTTTCTCCTAGTGTATTTATTTTTTGTACATAATCATTTTCATGCCCATCTGGATCGTCTTTAAAAAATGTAATAAAAGCATCTAACCACTCTTCTCTCCAGTTACCATAAGAAACTAATCCCATTATTTTTCCAGGCCACACTAAATTTCCATCAGCTAATCCATCAAAAGTAATATCTTTTAAATATTGACCAAATATCATATAAGCAAAACCTAAATTATAATATAAATGAGGTCTATTATATGTTGGATTTAATAATTGAGCCAATCTAGTTAATTCTTGACCTCTTATTCCATGATAGATATTAAATTCTCCATCATCACCACCACCATCAAAAGAAAATATTATAGCTTCTTTATATGGTGATTGATAAAATACTCCTGCTGCATGAGATTCATGATGATCTCCATGTATATAGTTTTTTGCATTAATTAATAATTCCGATTTAAAAAATTTATAACTTCTATCAAAATCTTCTCCGACGAAATCAGTAGATGACCAATAACAATTTTCAAATTCTGTAATACCGTATTCTTTTTCTATCCACTTTAAAATTTCTTCTAAACATATCATAATGTATTTAGGCGTTTTATATTGCGCCATTCCTACATTTTTATAGTTTAAGAATCTTTCAAATTCTATAACACATAAAATTTCACCATTTTCTTCTAAAACTAATCCCCCATTATGGGATCCATGATAACTTATATTAGCCATTAGTTAAATTATTTATTTTTAAAAACTCATCATAATCAGTGTGCTCTTTCATAGTTCCATCACCACCAAATCTCCAAAATCTCTCATATAATGCATTATGTCTTACTTCAAACATTCTACTAGTGCAATGCACATCTCTTTTAGATAAATTTAAAGCATTATAAATTGGAGCTAAAATGTATTCATCATTAATAACATAGTGACCTCTAAATAAATCTATTTTTCCATTTTCATATAAAGTTTCAATTACAGTATTCCAAACTGTAAAAAATTTATTAAGATCATCTAAGGTATTAGCAATATAAAATCTACCAGCTGCGTCTAAAACTCTTAAAGTATTATCAACAGATAAATTAAATTTTTCTTTTAGTATTTCAACTATACAATTCATATTTCTATTAGAAATTTCATCATCCCATTCTGATACTGCATTATAAAAATATCCTTTACTATCTAAAAAATTTCCATTTATAACTCTTTCTATATCTAAATAAGTATCAGTACACATAATTGAGACATTTTTTATTTTATATTGAAGAGCTTGAAATATATTAAATCTATAAGTAGAAAAAGGAAATAAATAATTACTATCTACAAATTTTTTTGCATAATCACTTTTATTTGATGACTCCAAAAAATATTCATTTTTTTCTAATACAGGAAAATATGGATAAAATTCTGATAATTCTTGAACTATAAGATTTTGTCTTTTTAATGAAGAAAAATAGTCTTTATCATCTGTGATGATAAAATAATATAAATTGTCATCATCGAAATAGTTTTCTTTTATTCTTTTATATGCACTTTCTCTATAAGATTCTCCAGCGCAAGTATAACATATGGCAATTTTTTCTTTAAGAGTTGAGCTCATTAATATTAATTAATTTAAAAAATAAGTCTATTATATAATCAGGCCTAGAATATGAATCAAAATAATTAAATCCACTATCTGCAATTTCTTTTAGTTTCGAATAATTATCTATATTTTCTTCTACTACTTGTATAAATTTATCTGCAACATATTTTGGATCCATATGTCTATATGTAAAATGTGCATCAGGACAAGGTTCAGTTGTTTTAAAATAATGATAGTCTGGATTTAATTTATTATATAATTGAGTATTTAATTCTGCTCTAACTAGTGGTAGATTTAAACCCATAATTTCTAAATCTCTTAAACATAATTCTCCATTACCATTAAAAGATATAGCCATTCTATATTGATTCATTTTTTCAAAATAAGATTTTCCATGATATCCTTGATCATTTCCTATAATCTCTATTAAAGGATGATTTTTCATAAAAGAATTAAATTCAGTTCTTGTTGCATATATTGCACCAATGAATATAGCTTTTCTTATCTTTTTTTCAGGATCATATGGCTCTCTTAAATTATCTATAAATTCATAACTATCTCTTACGCCTAAAGGATATTGAAATTTTATATGATTAATTCCATATTTTTCTTTTATTTGCTCAGAAGTTAAATTTATTCCAAGTCCACCGATATATTGTACTATATTATATTTTTCCCATCCAAGACCATTTAAAAAAATATCCATTCCTCGATCCCAAAAAGACATTAAAATAGTTTTATTATTTTCTTCATTTATTATTTGTAAATGAGATATACCTCCTGGGCAACCTGGACAATTACCTAAATTTACATAATCTGGTTGTTGATGTTTTATTACATATTCAGGATATTCTAATCTAAATCTATCAAATATAGAATTATATATGTATTTAAAATATGGATTTCCTGCTCCATTTTCATCAAAATAAAAAATTAAATTCATTTTTATAATTCTAAAATTTTTAATAAGTGTAAAATTCTATTTTCAGGACTACAATAATTTTTGTAATATTCTCTAGCATTTTTTGATATGAAAGATAAAAATTTTTTGTCATTTTTTACTTCATTATATCTTTTAAAATATGCTTCTACATATTTTTCTCCACCGTTCCTATCAGCATACATGTCCCATGGAAAATTTGATCTATCCACTGCAACATAATGATAATTGGGTATAAGAGGAGGATTTAATTGTGTCATATATTCCATTCTTAACATAGGAAGACCAATTGCCATATATTCAATTTCTCTAAAATTAACTTCTCCTACTCCAGGTAATGCTAATCCCATTTTATATGTAATTGCTAATTTTAAATAATCATCAATATTCATTAGTCCTGGTGATTTACTTACTAATCCGGTTTCTCTGAGTTGTACACCTATTTCTCTATATGTAGTGAATAAACAAAATAGTTGATCAATTAAAGAATCATAATTTTTATATTCTAATAATCTTCTTTTATTGTAATAATGTTCATGATTAGTCCATGGAGTAAACGTATAGTATGGGGTATTTTTTATTTTAAATTTATACTGCGATCTATCAAATGCTTTATGAAAAATATTATAAAATTGAGTTACTAATAAAATATCTTTTTCATTATTTCTTTTTTCAAAAATATCAAAAAACTTAGTTTTATTTTCTCCCCAATGAATTCCATATAATATATCATCATCTTCATTATGAATTAACATTTCAGAATCCGGCATCATATAATTTTCAAAATTGGATAATTTTAAATGGCCACCTTTTTGATGTACTATTTTTGCGTTATATTTATCTTTTATTGATAATGCTAATTCTAATAAAACATCATGCCAACCCCAATATTGATATTGAGTTTCTAAAATGTATATTTTTATCATATTTTGTATTCTACTCTTTCACACCAACCCGCTTCTTCATTATAAGCCCAATAAACAACTTTAGACGGAGTTTTGTGTGTTAAAAAAAATTCTTCGTAATGAATATTATTTCCTTGATTAAAATAATTTAGTCTTCCATCATCTATAAATGTATTTTTTAAAGAATTTCCATTTTCATCATCAAATGCAACTAAAACAAATTTATAATCGTTTCTTGCAAATAGACTTTTATCTATATTAATTAAATGATAGAAAGATTCCATAAATGATTGTTCCCATAATTCATCATTTTCTATTAATGGATTGGGTGGGTACTTATTATCCACTGTGTATTTTTGAACTGCTCTAGTTTTAAAATTAACGCCTGCGTATTTTTCATAATCTCGTAAAGTTCTTACAGTTCCAAGATCATAACCAGTCAAATCAATTTCTGGGTCTTCTTCGACTCTAAATAAACATCTAATTTTTTTTCTTGCATAGTCCTGCTTTCTATTAAAATCTATATTATTTTTTGAGTCATCATCCCATTTTAAAATACCTGATCTTTCTTCTCTCATAGTTGAGTGCCAAATTATCATTTTATGAGGATGAAAAAAGTCGTATCCATGAGTATAAGATCTAACAGTTAAATTAATCTCTTCTCCACTAAAATAAATGTCAGGGTCGTGTTTTATTTCTCTTGCCCATTCTGATCTTGCAAAACAGAAGTGACCTGATAAAAATCTACTCATAGGTGGCTTTGTCATAGTTTCCCAACCTTCTAATAAAGCTGGTCTAATGAATATTGTACCATGTGGGTAGAAGCATGCGAATTGTTGCTGCCAGGGTACTGTGGCGCGTCCATCAGGATCGTCAAATGGAGTGTACAAAGGTAAATAAGCCGCTAGAATTGGTTTGTATCCATCAGCTTCTAATGAATTATGCATATCGATTAAGGTTTCATCCCAATCTTCTGCAAATCTGTGATGAGAATCTAACTGTAAAATATAATCTTGGTCTGTTAATAAATTTTCATTTATTTGAGCCCTTGCCCATGGTAAACCTTTGGCTTCTGTATACAAAACTTCCATAATGTGAAATCTTTCGTCGTCTTCGAATCTTGATGTGTCATCAAATCCATCTTCAGGATGATATTGTCTACATATTCCAAAATGTATTCTTTCTGGATATTTTGCTTTTATTAATGCATCTTCTATAGTTGGAATTAACTCTGGATCGCGATACGATGGAAGATGAACTAGTATTGTTTCTAATTTATTCATAGGTTATAACTTGTTGTATTACGTCCATCCATCCTTTTGATTCACTGTGCGGCCAAACTCTCCAACTGTGTGGAGCTTTTGTATCTTCATAATCCCTCCAAATGTGTATAAATTGATCCTCAGGAATTTCTTCCATCAATCTTTTAATTTCATCTTTATCACAATCTTGCCTGTATAGATCGTTTCCATTTTCGTCCAATGTTGCGACTGCAAATGTATTATAATCAGTTTCTGTTAAACTTCCTTTATAAACGTCTATACAAATTTTTTGTTTACTGCACAAACCTTCTTCATAATCTCCAATAGTTGGAGGTGGTTTGTGAGTTAGTGTGTGCTTGTGGATCTGTCTTGTTTTAAATTTTAGACCTGCGTATTTTTCGTAATCCTCTAAAGTTCTATTAGGACCAAATACGTAAGGTTGTAAAGTCTTTCTAGTACATGGACCACACCCAGGATCCATTTCAAATAATTTTCTAAAACGACTATAAGATTTATTATCTTTTTCTGCCCATTCTGAATTGTCATCCCAATGTTTTTTCTTTCCTTCGCGTGTGTATTCATGCCAAGCGTAAACTTTATGCGGATTGAATAAATCGTATCCATAGGTGTATGCTCTAGCAGCTAAAGAAGTTTCTTCTCCATGAAAATAAAAGTTAGGGTCATAAGGAACTTCTTCTACAAATTTTCCAATTGTGAATATAAAATGCGCAGACAAAAATCTAGATAAAACAGGCTCTTTTAAATCTCTCCAACCATCCAAACCTTGAGGTCTTAAAAAAACAGCGCCCTGTGGCATAAATCTATCTATGTTAAGCATCCACACATCTTGAATTCTATCTTCAGGATCTTTATCTGGAAAATATGATGGTAAATAGGTTGATAGAATTGGTTTGTAATGACCTTTACACTGAAGATAGTGGATCATATCAATTAATTCTGTATCCCAGTGTTTAATAAATCTGTGATGGGAATCTAATTGAAAATAATAATCCTCTCCTTTATAGTCTTGCTGTATTAAATTTCTTGCCCAACAAACACCTTCAGAATCTTCATAGTTAATATCAGTAATTCTAAATCTAGGATCATCTTTAAATTCTTTTAAAGTATCCCATTCGTCTTCAAGAGAATGTTGCCATGCAATGGCGAATATTAAATTTTCAGGATATTTAGCGTTTGCTATGCAGTCCTTTATTGTAGGTAATAATTCAGGATCTCTGTAGCTCGCTATAGAAATAAATATTTTACTCATAACAGTTTAATATATCTATAAATATCTATACTTTAATAAATATCTTATAGGTATTTAAATTAATCCAAACCTTGTTTTTTGAGCTTGAAAATTTTGCTGTACTTCTGCTTGAGATAATGTCCTTTTGTATACCATAGCCATCCCTAAAGTATACGCTGAATAATACGATGGGTAGCTAGTAATATAAACATACTCAGTATTAGGTTCATAACCAAAATATGTATTACTTGTAGAATCATCTCCTCTATTACTAGTATCAGAATTATAAAATCGAACACTAGAACCGGATGTTTGTCCATATTCAATTCCATTTACATATAAATGAACAGATGATGCTGATACCGCTGTACTTTGCATAATTCCACCATTATAACTAGCTACTAAATTATTCCATGTATTGCCTGTATTAATATAACTAGCGGATATTGAATGTTCTATACCATTACCCGATTTAGATACTACCATAGATATATTAGCAGGATATGAACCAACATCATTTCGTATTATTAAAAATTGACCTGCGCCATTAGCAGATATTCCTTTAGTAAAAAATACTATAGGTTGATTTGAACCTGTTGAAGCAAGTTGAAACCATAAAGAATAAGTAAATGATCCATAGGTTTCAGTCATATTATTCATACTAGCTTCGCTACAACTAATCATTATAGATTGCGACACACCATTCATATATAACGAACTAGCAGCATTATTATTATTATATGTTAAACTACCGCTAATTTGAGTTATAGTTGATGCGTTTACTAAATTAGACATATTTGAACTACCTGATATATAACATTTATTGTTACTTACATCCAAATATAATACTAATCCATTTGTTACTATTGGTGGTGAAACGTAATATGAATTTTGTGTTGTTACTCCCATTATGTTAAATTAAAGCGTGATTTTTGTGCGTTGTAGTTTTGTAATACTTCTGCCTGAGATAATTGTCTATTATAGAGTTGAACTATACTTAAACTTCCAGATAACTTACCTCCTACTGAATCTGTTGCTTGGCCATAGCTACCTCCTATATACATATTTTGAGCAGAATCATCTGTTGGAGATTGTGTACCATTCTGATTTACCGTTACTTGTTTGTTTTCAACTCCATTTATATATATGTGTGTACCTGCTGTATTGTTGGAATTTCCATCATAAGTAACAACAAAATTAAACCATGAATTAACAGGCATAGAACTAGATACCCAATAAACTTGTCTAGTACCATATGTTTCAACGTGTAGTCCACTTCCGTAACTTCCTGAGAATGGAGCAGCGGAATAGTAATCAAATAAAGTTATATATCCACCTTGACTTTCATTATTGTTTGATTTATAGTAAAATGTAAATGGAGTATTAGCAGATACATTAAACCAACCACAATAACTAGATGCATTTTGCATTAAATTATTAATTGAAGCTGAAGGAGAAAACCCAGCAGGAGTATTTGCTCCATTCCCAACTATAGACCCTCCATATGAAGGATCGTATTTAAAAGTAAGTAAACTTCCGGCACCAATTCCATTTACTAAATCTATCCAATTGGATGAACCGCTTATATAACTAATTGAATTAGCTGCATCTAAATAAAATACTAATCCATTTGTTACTATTGGTGGTGCATTTTTATATATTGACATAAAACTATTATTTTTAGAATCCCATTACTATATAATTCCATGCATATGAAGCTGAGGCTATTAATGCTGTTGTTGAAGAAAATACAGTGAATCCAGTAGTACTTCCAGTAGCATACGGAATTGATCCAGTATTCAATAAAGAAGAGCCTGAGTTTGCAGGATATAATATTATAGATGATCCTATTGGAAATGTCGTTGGATAAGTTACGGTTGCAATAATGCTAGATGCCACAGGAGTTGCACCAGTTCTAAAGTTAAATATTCCTGCATTAGAAGATCCAGTAATAGATATTGGTGCAGTTGGCCCAGCTCCACTACCAGTTATGATAGTGGGAATTTTGCTTTGTATATATAATGATCCTGAAACACCTAATGATCCTGATAAACTTGTTGAACCTGATACTCTAAATCCATTTGAAAATGATGAAGTTATAGAATAAGAACTAGATATCGCACTAGATGCAGTATAAGAATAAGAAGCAGATACCGCTTGTGATGCAGTTCCAAATAAACTTCCAGTATAAATTCCTATAAATGATCCACTAAATAAAGACGCTGATATTAGGCCTGATGCAGACATAAACATTAAAGAGGATGTCGTTGCTCCATATCCATTATAAAAACCAATATTATCTAATGCACCAACAAAAAATCTACCTTGACCTAATGATGGATTATAATCAACTACAGTTCCATCTGCATAACTACCAGTAAATATACCATTAAAAGTAGCACCATTTGTAGTAATTGTACTACCAGTTACAATTAATGACCCACTTATATTTATTAAACTTCCTGTTTTTTGTAATATTATGTTTGGATAGTTCCATATATTAACTGTCCAATCTGATTTTGCTTCTATGATAGGTAAACCAGATACATCATTGACCATATAAATAGATCCTGATGTTTGATCTGTAACTGTAAATTGTGATCCTACTGAAGTTGCTCCAAAATCAACTATTCTATTTGTTGTTGCAGATCCTGTAAAAGATCCGGTAAATGTAGCCTGAACTCTTAAAGCAGTTTGAGTCTGAGAACCTGTACTATTTACAAAAGTAGGTGTTATATTCACTCCGTAAATAACTGATGAAGAGGCAGGAGTTAATGACTGAGATAGAGTCTGATTGAATAATATTCCAGATTGAGAAGATAATAATACAAGACTTCCTGTATATACTGTTAAACTTCCAGTAATTACTGCGTTTCCAGTATAAGGAAACGGATTTGCTCCACTACCTCCAGCTAATGCGTAAGAAGCTGTAACAGCATTGAATGCATTTGTTGCAGATGATGCAGTGTATGCATATGATGCAGATGTTATTGATCCTAATAAATAACTCGCAGTTAATGCTAATGAAGCAGTAATAGCTTGTGATGCAGTTCCAAATAAAGAACCTGTATGGATACCTATAAAAGATCCTGTAAATGAACCTGTTCCAGAATAAGTAATACTTGAAGTAATACTAAATGATGAACTAATAGCTGAGCTAGCTGTGTATGCATAAGAAGCAGAGATAGCTTGAGATGATGTTCCAAATAAAGATCCAGTAATATTTGGAGCATTTAAAGAACCGGTTATATTTAAACTACCTGAAATAATTGCACTACCAGTATAAGGAAATGTAGGAGCTCCTGTTGATCCACCACTTAAAGCATAAGAAGCTGTGATAGCATTAAATGCATTAGTTGCAGATGAAGCTGTATAAGCATAAGAACTGGAAATAGATTGGGAACTAGTTCCAAATAAAGACCCTGTTATACCATTAGATACTGATAGAGAACCTGTTATTTGTGAGTTATTAAGTGCAATGACGCCATTACGCGCTACAAATTCGTTTGCCATTTATATTTTACCTCAGTTCACTGTCCCTAAGGTGGGGGTTTTACTTACATAAATATCACACGATACTGTCTTCCTGTTGTATCGGCTGCTTGTAAAGCATCTGATTGCATTTGAGCATCAACTTCATTATTGTATTGATAAATATGGTCATTTGGGGTTAGTTGAAATACCCAAATTGAATCATTTCCTGGAATAAATTGCATTTGTACTTGATACATATTTTTATGTTTTAGATATAAGTTACGGTACCTTTAATAGCCCAAGTACCAGTTGTATTGACTGTAATATTAAATTGTGCTGCTCCTGTTACTATAGCAAATGATGCTGTTACTGCTAATGTAGAGCCTATATCAACTGTTGAATATTCAGTATAGCTTGGAGATGTATTAGGAGTCCATACAGCCATTATGTGGCCTGATCTAGCATTTGAACCACTATACACAGTATAGTTGTAGAATGCTGATGTAAATGAGCCAGTAGCTGTAGTAAATATGTTTGTGTTAGTATTACCTGGGTTTGTAGCAGTAGCATATTGCATTTGAGCACCACCTATATTAAATATTTGAGCATATGATGCTGTAGTAGCTACTACTGCATAAGATGAAGTAGTTGCATTGTTAGCATATGATGCTGTTAGTGTTTGTGCGGCATATGATGCAGTTCCTAATAATGAACCTGTGTATCCTAAGGTTGCTGTTGAGCTACCTGATATTATCTGATTACCTATTAAGGTAAATGAACCTGTTGTTAATAGGGAACCGGTGATATTTAAATTGTTCGCTATGGTTGTAGATCCTGCTAAGTAGTTAGGTGCAGTACCATTCATGTACAAGTTCCAGTTTGCAGAACCACTTGTTGCTAAGTTACCATAGAAACCATAGTTGTTAGTTGCACCTGAAAGTGTATTTGCTGCTGTAAATCCGTATTGGTTTGTAACAACACTACCGGCACCAATTGTACCTTGGTTTGCTATATAATGTTGCAATGTCGTTAAAGTAAATGAAGCAGCCGCTGTAGAAACACTTGAACGATAATATATCGCTGAGTTAGTAACGTCTGATTGGATAACACCGTTAACGTTAACGTGAACTGAATCTATACTACCGCCTAAATTTTTAGAGATAAATAGGTTGTTGTAAGGTAAAGCAGCACCATTATAACCAATACCTAATGAACCTGCTAAGTAGTTTGGAGCAGTACCATCCATGTATAAGTTATAGTTGTTAGAACCTGAAGATGCTAGTTGGCCTCTAAAACCATAGTTAGTTGTTGCACCTGATAAAGTGCTGGCAACGTGAAATCCTGTTTGGTTAGTTACTGTACTACCTGCGCCAAATGTTCCTTGTGAAGCAAAATAGTGAGTTAAATTAGGCAGTGTAAATGCAGCAGCTTGCGTTTGCGCTAATGTTCTATTAAAATAAAATATTGTAGTTACATCTGATTGTATTACACCATCTTGCATTATGCCATAAGCCGTAACTGCTCCTGTTATATTTTTCCCAATATGTAAATTATACCCTGTCAAACTTGTACTACCTATACCTAATGAACCTCCTAACAGCATATCACCTGATCCTGTTATAGATCCTGTTATGATTACGCTTTGTGATAAAGGATTTAAATAAGAAGCAGTTAATGCATAAGATGCAGTTGTACTGTTCGCAGCGTAAGATGCAGAAATAGCGGTCAACGAAGAAGAAGCGTTAATTGCCGAGCTAGCCGTATAAGCGTAACTAGCAGAAGTTGCTTGCGATGCAGTACCGAATAAAGATCCTGTGTATCCACCGGTTGCAGTAGAGCTACCGCTAATTATTTCGTTACCTATTAGATTAAATGAGCCAGTTAAAGTTGTAGACCCTGATACTATTAATCCTGCTTGTATTCTTGCTGTTCCGTTTACATCTAATCTATAACCTGCATCACTACCACCTACTCCTACTCCTAAGTTTCCTGTGGAAGAGAATAAACGCATCTGCTCGTTAAAGTTAGTATACCAGATATGGTCTTTGTTTGCTCCGGTTATGCTTGCGTTGTATTTTACAGCACCACCATTGCTATTCATCGTACCGTACCAAACAGAACCTCCTGCAAAAATTGCTACAAATCCAACAGAACTAGGTTGATCGTATGTGTTTTGTACTGTTCCTTGAGGATTTGACCATATTCTTCCGTAAATACCTTGCGTGTTAAAATTTACACCACCCGCAGTACCGTTAGGAGAGAACGCAAACCCACCGCCTTGGTTCTGTCCTGTACCGTAAGCTCCTAATATAAACTGATTGGAAGTATTAATATAGGACACTACAGTGTTATTAGAAGTTGGTACCGACCCCGCTGTACCTGCACTACCCGTATCTGTAAACGAAGTAAATCCTGGGGAAGTAAAATACTTATTTTCACTACCACTATTTGTACCTTGATAAACTCTGATAGCTGTAGCATAGTTTGGATACGTCCAAGTAAGGTTAACTGATCCTGAACCGCTACTTCCTGATATGCTTGCGGATACCTCTGCGCTTGGTAACGATGTGTTTCCAAGAGCGTCTATCGATACCAATTTATAGTAGTAAGTACCGTCAGCTAAGTTACCACTTGATGTTACAGGAGTCGCTACTACCGATGATGGAGGGTTTATTGTATTAAAACCTGTAAGACCTTGAAGTCTTGATGTACCTGCTGAATCTAGTAAATAGTTAGAACCTGTTAATGATCCTAAAATTAAGTTACCTCTTATTGCTGATGTAGTAGTAGAACTATTACCTATTACTGTTGTGTTTACGCCTAAACCGACTGCACTTGCACCTATTGCTATTTGGTTTCCGCCTGAAATACCAGTAGTAGAAGCACTATTACCTATAATAATATTATTTTGTGCAACTCCAACACCAGATCCAAGTGTGATATTAGCTCCAATTGCTACTACACCATCTGATACGTTAGAGTTATTAATTGCATTGTATCCTATAACAACAGTATTATTAGCTTGACCATAAAAACCAGCGTTATTACCTACAATAACGTTAGAAGAACCGGCTCCAGCGTATGTTCTTTGAACACCTGCGTTATAACCTATTATAGTATTATCAGTACCTGTAGTAATTTGTCCACCAGCGTATCCTCCAATTGCAATATTTCTTACACCGGATGTTAAGTTTTGAAGTGTAAATCCGTTACCATTACTATTATTTGAACCAATAGCTATATTATAGTTAGAAGGTGCTGTTACTTGTCCAAGATAAATTCCTTCTACTTTTAGTCCGTATTTCAGTATACCAGTAAAACTTCCTGTATTATAGGCTGGAAGAATTTCTAATCCTACTAGCGTTTGACCATTAGCTGAAGCAGATAACGCAGTATTTACCAATACTGAACTACCACCTGATGTAGAGCCTGAGTTGGGAAGAATACTGCCGCTGATTAATACTATAGAGGAAGATGGATTAGTAATTGGTTGAGATCCTGAAATGCTACCGTAGAAAGAAGAGAATCCATTTATAGATACACTACCTGTCACTCCTAAACTACTTGATACAAGTAAGCTACCGGTAATAACAGCTGAACCTGAAAATGGAAATCCGTTTCCTGATAAACTATAAGAAGCTGTAGAAGCGTAAGAAGAACTCACAGCATTCAAGACGTAAGAAGAACTTACAGCAGAACTTGCAGTGTAACTATAAGATGAGGATATTGCGATTATTGAAGCAGACGCCGTAGATGCATATGAACTAGATATAGCACTTGAAGCAGTAAAAGCATAAGATGCTGAAGTTGCTATTAAAGATGCAGAAGCAAAGATAGCACTAGATGCAGTATAAGCTGATACTGCAGATGATGCTGTATAAGCATAAGAACTAGATATTGCTTGAGAACTAGTTCCAAATAAACTTCCAGTGTATACTCCAACAAAAGATCCAGTAAAAGAACCGGTACCTGAATAGGTTACGCTTGAACTATTTGCAAATGATGAGCTAATTGCGCTAGAAGCGGTATAAGAATAAGAACTACTTACTGCATTTAAAACATAAGAAGCAGTTTGAGACAAACTAGAACTGATAGCAGAACTTGCTGTATACGCGTAAGAGGCAGATAATACACTTATAGAACTTGTTTGATTTGATAGAAGTACAGATATATTATTTACGCTAAGAGATCCAGTAATACTAACTGATCCTGTAAATACTTGTGTATTTGTAAGAGAATTACCGAATATATTAGATCCACTACTATATTCTACTGAAGAACTTATAGTTGTTACGACTAACGTTTGAGCTGTTAAAGTTCCCGCTACAGTAAAAGTGTTAGCAAACGATGAAGTTTGAGAATATGATGCAGAAAATGCGTTAATAGTGCTAGAAGCAGTAAATGCGTAAGAAGCAGATGTCGCTATTAAAGAGGCTGACGCTATTATTGCAGAAGACGCGGTATAAGCGTAACTTGAACTTATTGCGCTAGATGCAGTATAGGCATAAGAACTTGATATCGCATTAGAAGCAACGCTCGCGGTTCCTATTATGTTACCTAAAAAAGATCCACTAAATGAACCTGTAAAAGATCCACTTAAAGGGTATAATAACTGTTTACTTTTAATTGATGACATACTTATGCAAATTTACCTATACCGTATATTGTATCTGTTGATTCAAAACCGTATCCTAATGTTGATGGATCTATTGTTAACGTGCTAGTTCCATTTCCATTGTCTACAAAACTTACAATAGCAACTTTTTCTATATATGTCGTATTTACAAAAAAGGTAAAATTATCTGATGTATTTGCTGGCATGCCTGATGGAGGAGTAGCCCATCCTGAGAATATAGCGGTATTTAATGATACATAGCTTCCTTTTACTTGTTTATTTAAAAGTACATAATCTGCTACTAATGGAGGAATTCCACTGTATGTTACATTTGTTATATTTGTTACATTCACAGAATCATTTGCTGCCACTGATGCGATAGTAGATGATTTTGGTTTTGCTAAATTTGCTTGGAATTGTTCTACACTATTAGCTATTTCAAGTCCAAAATTAATATTAGAAACACCAAAAACTCTAGTGCCTGCAGCCATTTTTGCATTTATAGAATCAGGTATTAAATACCCGTTTAATTTTAAAGTAAATTGAGTTCTTACAGATCTATCTGTACCTATATTATATTGTAAAGTTTCTTCAAAGTTATCAATAGATGTATAAAATAAAAACTTATTTTTGTCTCCCCAGTAACTTCTAGATGCGAAGTTTAAAGATTCTATAAGTTTATCCATCTGCTCAACATAATATGTCCAGACTAAGCAGGTGTAGCTCACAGTAACATAGTCAGGAGTTACAGATACCATGTATTTTTTTGAAGGAACTCTTGAATTTAAAAGATTAAAATTAGAATATACGTTTCTTCTATTGTATCCTGCTTCAAAAAATTGAAGATTATGTGCTTGATTACCATCCAATTTAAAACCAAGTGCAGTATTCGGTTCTATTCCAGTTCTTCTAAAAAACATCATAGGCGCCATCATTTTTCCCGCTCTGTCTCTTAAATAACCCTCTAATTGAATATCTTTCCAATTCTCTTGATTACCATATAAAATAGGAACATTTACTCTAGATCCATTTTGTACTACAGATAGTTTTAATACGTTATCAAAATAGTATTTTAAAGCTTCGTCAAAATCTTTTATTCCAATTGAAAAATCTTTAGTGGTATCATTTTTTAATGTTCTTTCAAGCGCTCGATTTATTTCTGGCTGTCCTAATTTTTCAGGCTCAGAAAATACTTGATTCGGATTTCCTTCGCTAGGTAAATAGGGCATAACCAATTTATCCATGAACTCTTGTCTGTTCTGCGGTCTAGTTATTTGGTTTGCCATTTATTATGTTCTTTGTTGTTGTATGTTAAGTCTATCAGGACTAGTATAATGCGCGTCCAGTATCATTGAAAAAGATGATCCGAATTGATCTAGTCCTTGAGAATAACTATAATTTGGATCTTTACCTAATATTTTTTGATTCTCATTTACATTATCAACTTCATAATACATTTCATTGTACATTACTACGTCTCCAATTTCAGGAATAACATTTGCGGTAATTAAATGATCTTTAAAAAATCTAAATTTAACAGTTCTAATTATATCTGTTGATTGATCATTCCAATCTTGAGATCCATAATCACCTCTTTCTATTAAAGTCCAAAGTAATACAGGTCCTATATATTGTTTTTCCATCGCTTCACCATATACATTCGGTGGAGTATCAGGAAGCATAACTTTATAATATCCGCACTGTTGGCTAGCAACATTTTCTACGAATTCATAAGTTATTCCTTTGAACATTAATACATCTCTAGTAGATCCAAATATTGCCATATTATGTAATTATAGTATATAATTTATCTTTTTCACTTTCTCTAATCCTAATTATATTATATCCTTTTTTAATTGCTAGTTGATCTTTATACCTATCAATACGCCATTGATTTTTTAGTCTATCATTGATACAATCATCTAAAGATTTTGCATGCCAATAATCTCCATCAAATTCTATTATTAAATTTTTTTCTGGCAAATAAGAATCATAATAGTAATTATCTATCTCAAATTGATCTATACAAGTATAATTAAAACTTTTTATTTTATTTATCATCTCGGTCTCAAATGAATTTGCTATTTTCTTTTTACCTTTTTCTTTAATCATATTATGACCTAAAATTCCAGCAATCCTTAATCTTCTATGCCAAGAATCTAAACCTTCATTTTCTATTATTTTAGGAATAATTTTTTCAGTTACAAATTTAGAACGTTCATCTAAAGTTTTATTATCCCACCACTCTTTTTTAGATTTAGAAATTTTTTTATTTCTATCTTTATTTTTATGGATTTTATTATAATGTTCTTTAGATCTATTATTAGCTATCTTTTTTAATTTTTCTTTATGATCTTTTGTTTTTTTTATTCCTTTTATAGGACATCCAAAATTTAAATTATAATTAATCGTACCGGCTTTATACTTTTCTCTAGTTTCTTCACTTAATAAAATCGCGTTTGGATATTTTATTAAGTATTCAGCAGATGTTATATTATGCTTACTTAAATGTTGATTAGTTATTATTTTATATTGCTTATTGCAAATTTTACATTCTACCATATAAATCCTCCATTTAATATAAATATCAAATAACTTCCTATATATATAAATAACGGTACTTGATTTAATGTGTCAGATATAGAAGCATTTTCTGATTGTTGTCTTTCTAATTGAGATTGTCTACTCATATCGGCTAAATCTTGTCTTAGTTTTTCTCTTAAAGAATTTTGAGCATCTTTTCCCTTTGAAATTAAATCTGCTCCATTCAAAGTAACTTCTGATCCTGGTATCGCTACCGTTGTATATTTTCCTCTGATTAATCCAAGAAGTTCAGATGCTAATGCAAGTGTGTATTCATAAATCCACTGTCTACCAGGTTGATTTATTTGTCCATATGTTATTGATCCATAAGGAACATTTGATGGATTTGTTATTAATCCTTGATTTGATCCATAAGGACTATTTCCAGATATACTAGATAAATCACTTTTCTTTGAATATTGTAACCAGAGTACTTGTCCATCTGAGTTTGGTACTGGAAATATTTTTAATTTATTATTTGTTAATTCAAACGAAAAAGCAGATCTTCTAACTTGATTAGACATTTCAATTTCTTGTATTCTTTGGATATCCCAATATACAGGAAATAGTTGAAAATTCAATCCGGGTGAATAACTCGCCCATCCAAAATTTTCTGTTGCTCCTTGATAATTTAAAGAACCTCCAATATAAGGATCGTAATATTGATTAATTGCAGGATCAGCATCATAAAATATTCTTTGAATAATCATTCTATCACTAGAAGATATATATCCATTTTGAATTCCCCAAGCTTGTAAATCGTACTGTTGTACACTTTGACTAAGATATAAAGACGCAGTATACCACTCAATCAATCCACCAACTCCAACGTAAGCTCCATAATTATCAGCAATATTTACAATAGAATTGATAGTTGGAACAACTAATTGATTATTCAATAAAGAAGCAGTAGATTCTCCTTCTAAAGAAAGATAATTGTCCTTTATTTTTGATTGGTATACTTCTTCACTATACACAGAAACTGCTTCTTCAAAACACGCATAAATTTGAGTATCTTGAAGTTCTACTTCCATCACAGGATACCCCAATTTAATAGCAACATAATTTGCTACTTTAGGACCATCTGATTGAAATTTTGTATCTCCATCATAAAATCCAAATGGAGTATTTCCAGCTATGGGTTGTGCGCTTCCAGTATATATGATTGGGTTTGCCATTATTTATTTTTATTTACCGTATTCTACTTCTAATATTTTTCCAACTAAATCAGATCTATGGTTTTCTTTTAAGTTAATATATTTAATTTCATCTATTCTATTAGATAATCCAATAACATATGTTAAACCATTAATTTCGCCTGTTGATGTTCTAATATCAGTTTGTTCATTATCACCATTTATTACTATTTTACCATTTTTACCCAAACGAGTTAAAATAGCTAACATTTCTCCTTTAGTTAAGTTTTGAGCTTCTTCAACAATTAAAATATCATCAATTGTTTTACCCCTAATAAACTGTACTGGTAATGCTTTAATTTTTTCGTCTTGTACTAATTTAGTTACTTCATTTTTATCAGAACAACACTTAGAAATATTTTCAAGTAAAGCTTCCATGTAAGGATCAAATTTTTCACTCAAAGCTCCAGGCAAAAAACCTAAACTCTTACCTACTTCAATTGCGGCTCTCGTGTTATAAATGCATCCAATTTGTTTCTTTTTTAAAAAATCTAATGCTGCTTGGGCACACACTAATGATTTACCACTTCCAGCTCTACCTGTTATTATAACTATTTGATTTTCTACTATTAATTTTTTTGCTGCTTTTTGTTCTTCGTTTAATTGTAATGCATTTATTGATTTTATTTCGCTTTTTCTTTCTCTATTAGGTTCTTTCATAAAAGGATTAAGAGTGATTAATAATAGCTGTTTATAATACTATAGGTATAAATATCAAAGTAACCAACAAAAAAATACCCCAATTAGATTGGGGTACTTTCTTTTAAGGAGTATGATAAATACTTTATCTATTACTAGACAATGTTTAAATCCGCTACTTGAACACCGCCATAAAATTCCGGTCTGATCATCGTCATCGCATAGCGAGTCATGATGCCCTTGCGCGGAGTGAAAGTGGTAGGATCGTAAATCAATGGAGTCATGATCAATGGAACATAAGGAGAATATACAGCTCCACACTCAAGGAATTGATTACCTCTAAATCCTAATAGGATGAAGTTTTCCAACATGTATGGATTTTTGTAAACTTTGTAACGGCTATTTAAACTACCAATTTTCTGAACTCCGAATGCATATTTCATTGTATCTGCTGCACCGTCAGTATCAGCTGCAAATCCTGGGATTGACTCAAGGATTGTAGCCACTGCTGGAGAAACTACCATGAAGTTAGCACCACCACGTAAAGTACGTTGGTGAATCAAGTTAGAAACTTTTTGTAATTTAATACCAATTGTTTGGAACCAAGTCATCTGATTGTAATAAGCTCCTGCAGTGTTAGACTGGAAGAAAGTATTAGTTGGATCAATTTGGTTACCGATTTTAGCTGACCACTGTAATACAGTAGGAGCATTTTGAATTAACATATCCAATACCTCTAAGTCAATTTCCAAAGAAATGTACTCAGATAATAAACCTGTTAATTCAGCTTCTGCGTCTAAACTATGGTAAGCATTCAAGTCTTGAGCAAACTCTGGAGTCCACTGTGCTTTTAATTTACGAGTTTTAGCAGAAATTGTTTGGCTTCTCATTTGCACGTTTACTTCTGGGATATAGATCTGAGAAGGACTGTATGCGTTAGGAACAGAGAAACCTTGTGTAGCTGTTCTATCTTCAAAATCACCTCTTGCATTGAAGTCAGTCATTTTGTTATAGTACAGAGTAGTAGTAGCAGAACCAGTAATTTGGTTAGCTTGAGCTCCAGTTAAAGAACCAGTTACTACAAAAGTTAAAATATCAGTACCACCTTGAGCTGGGATTCCAGTGTATTTAGTAAACTGATTTAAAGTTGTAGAAACAGTAATTGCAGATCCTGAAACTAATTCAAAAGCTCTTACGCCATTATAGTTAATACCAGGAACAGTTACAGACACGTTATTAATAGTAACAGTGAAAATTTGACCAGCAGCCAAAGAAGCACTATAGCTAGCATCAAAGTTAATAGCTGAGAAAGGCACTGCAGAAGCAGATGCAATCGCAGAAGCACTAATAGATGCACTAAAAGGGTTCAATGAATAGTTAAATGTACCAGCACCGTATAAACCACCAGAAGCAGCGTTACCGAAGTTAGCAGTTTGTGCACCGTATAAAGAACCGTTATATCCAAAAGGAGAAGCAGTTCCATTAGCACCTCCGTATTGGAAGTCTAAGAAGAATACTAAACCAGCAGGTAAGTTCATTGGTTGAACTGAAACGAATTCCTTCGCAGCAATTTGTCCAAAGATTTTTCTTACCAATGGTAAAGCAACTCCAGCCCATTGTTCACCAGTACCTGGTGTAAAAGTAGCACCGTTTGCTTGAGAAACGTTACCATTTGTTTGAGAAGTTTCAACGATTAATTGTTTCGCTTGATTCTCAAGGATCATCGCCATGTTATTGCGATCGTAGTCTTGCAGACCTTCTAAAAGACCTGACTTGCCCCATTTTTTAGCTAATCTCTGAGCAACTGTAAAGGTAGCTTGAGCAGCGTTTTGAGCAGACTCATTTAGTAATGATTGTACTAAGTTTGCCATAATTGTAATTTAATTTTTTATTTTAGTATTTTTTAATTCCCGCCAACTGTTGCATTCTTGTAACAAATGGATCTGCGTCAGTAATATTCTGTTTTGGTGCATATCCAGCTGGTTTAGATGCAAAACCGTTATAGCTTTCTCTAAGTTGTTTTTTAGGAGCAGAGATAGATTCATTTAATGTAGCAAAGATATTTTTAACTTCTTTAACATTTGATGCTCTATCAAAAGCACTAACAACTCTTTTCTTTTGTGATTCATTCAAAGATTTAGCTTTGAATATTTTGTTCATGTAAAGAAGTTTAGCATTTAAAAGATTAACTTCATGTAATGAGCCTCTAAGTTCTTCGATAGCTTTTTTAGCTTCTTCGATTTCTTTTTTGTGCTTTCTTTCTTCCATTTTTCTTCTTTCTTCAACTTTATGTTGATGCTTACGCTCTTCAACTTTATGCTTTCTTTCTTCTAATTCTTCTTCAAGATCTTCTTCTCCAAGAATTTCATCAAGATCAGCATCGTTTTCTTCGCCTTCTTCATCACCATATTCACTTTCTTCTCCACCTTCTTCGCCTCCGATAAATGGAGCTAAAGCTTGTTTAAGTTGGCCAAAAGTTAGAACGATTTCTTCATCGTCTTCACCTTCTTCAGATTCTTCGTCACCGAATTCATCTTCTCCACCTTCTTCTTCGCCTTCTTCTTCATCATCTTCATGCATGTAACCTTCTTCTTCTTCGTCTTCTTCAAGACCATCATTTTCTTCTAAGTCTTCATCCATTTCTTCAAGTTCTCCTAAGATTTCTTCAAGAGATGATTCATCTAAATCTTCTTCAAGATCTTCGCTTTCTTCTAAATCTTCTTCAAGATCTTCTTCCATGTGATGACGCTTTTCTTCCATTTTCTTTTTGCGCTCTTCCATTTTTTTACGATGTTTACGCTCTTCCATTTTGTGAGATTCTTCCATTTCTTCGTTTTCTTCTAAATCTTCTTCAAGATCTTCGTGTAAATCGTCTTCGATGGCAGTTTTTTTGTAACCTTTAGGAAATTTTGGATGTTGAGAATAAGTTTTTTCTTTTCCAGGACCATAAGCTCCAGGAGTTTTTTCTTCTTCTAAATCTTCTTCCAAATCTTCTTCAAGATCTTCACGCATTGATTTTTTAACAGCTTCTTCTACTTGAGAAGAAAATTGTTCTTGCAATGTTGCTTTTGCGTTAGCGATAGCGCCAGCTCTTAATGCTTTTGCATCAGCGATTGCCTGTGTGTACAAGTTTTCTTGCATTTTAATAATTGTTTGTTTGATTCCGATTGCTTATTGAGATTGAAGCAATATGTGTATTTTATACGAGTAGCGTTACATTGTAGATTTGTGGTAACGCATATACGAATAAATATAGACTTTTTTTGTAAAACGTAAGTTTACTAAAAAAATATTTAATTTATGCAACAAATACCGCTAACAGAACATATGATATCAGAGATCATTCTATTTGCTCGACTATATTTGTCTTCTAGTTTTATGTTTCTATCGTAAGACTCTTGTAAACCTCGATTATTTACTGGTTTCATGTAAGCTCCATAAGTTGAAGGTGTAGAAACAAAGTCCCAGCATATTAGGTCAAGATCGTCTTCAACTTTAACAATACCTTCTCCAATTGGAGAAACTGATCCCATAGCTCTAGATGAGATCCCAACAGTTATATTATTTTCAAATAGTTGTCTTAATATATTCCCAGATGGAGTTGGTAATATTTCTATTTTACCGTAAAGATCTTTTCCTTGCCACCAAAGTTCTAATATGTTGTGACTAACGTTTTTTAAATTAATTACAGAAGTATCTGGATGATCTAATTCTCCTAGAGCTCTATTTTCAGTAATTGGACCAGCGATATATTTTTCTACTTGTTTTTCTAATATTTCGTACGGATAAATTCTTTTATTCGCGTTTGGTTTATCGCTAGCCTGTACTTGACCAACAACTACCATGTTGCCATGTATATTTTTTCTTCCTTCTGATAAATTAGATATAGGAAGAAATAATGAATGCTCTATTAATAGTTGTTTCATAATTAATTTACTGAAATTACTTTAGCTGAATTAGCACCTGATTTTTTATATTTTTCTAATGCTTTTTCTCCTTGGCCTGATGGAACAGTCGCTAAAGTCACTGGGTTTCCAGATTCTCTATCATCTGCTTGTACAACATCTTCGGATTCTTTTTTAATTTTTTTCTTACCCTCTTTTAAATTATTATTTTTAGAAATTTCTTTTAGTTTCTTAAAAACTTCTTTCATTTTATCTTCCTTTCTAATAGATGTTGCACCAACATTAGGAAGTTTACCAAAAACTCTATCTCTATACTCTTTATCATTCTCAGGAGTTTCTTTGCTTTTTATTGGAGATAATCCATCTAGACTAATTCCAGAATAAAACATTCCACCTTCAGAAGATTTTATTAATGCTTGAACTTTTCCATATTGATCCTTTTTGAATCCTCCGATAGTTACTTTTTTACCTCTATCATCTAATACTTCTTGGCCAGTTGTAAAACTATTACCTTCACTATTTTTTACTGGTTCTGTAATTATATCTTTTTGAACTTCATCTCTTCCTCCAAGTTGATGTTCTATTACATTTACTTGTCTTGTAATTTCTATAGGCTGTCCTTGTTCATCTGTGACCTCTAATTCTAAATGTAAAGTGCCGCCTTTAATATCTTTTATTGTGCCAGATTCACAACCAAAAGCTTTTCTATCTGTATCTGGTAAAGGTACTAATTGACCTATTCCAAATTTATGATGAGTGTCCTCGTTTAACTTAACTTTTTTTTTAAAAATGCCACCAAATAAGCTTTCAACTATCTTTTCTTTTTTAGTTTCTGGCATTACTTCAGCAATACCTTTTGCTTTTTTGGCATGATAAGTTAATTCTTTAACGCCTTTTGGTTTTCCTTTTTTATTTTCAGTTTTAGGAGCATGTTGAGCTTTATGAGTTTCTTGCCCTTTAATCTTTCTCATCTGATTCTTATCATCACGAGTATTTTCTTTTTTAAGAGGTACCATTTTAAGTGATTCATCTTCTTTCTCGATCTGTTTTGAATTCATAAACTCGGTTTCTCTATATGCCATTGGATCAGAAGCCATTTTTTTAGCTACTTTAGATCTAAGTTTAATATAAGTAGACTCATCAAATGGCTTATCACCCCATTTATTTAGTTCAAATTCCATTGCTCTTTTAAATCTATAAGGATTTAATCGATCTATAGTAGCAGTAATTTCTTGATTTTCTTTTGACCACTCTTTAATAATACCTTTATTTTTAAGAACTTGTTCAGTATCTTTAAAAGACATTAAATTAGTGATAAAAGGTAAATTAATATCTCTACGTACTTCGTATAAGAACTTAGATTCAGTTATTTTACCCTCTTTTAATTGTTTGTATAGATCTATGGTTGTCATATTCAATAAATATTCAGTTATCTTCCTTGACCTTTATAGGCTTTTGGTCTAGGAGAATGTTTGTTGAAAGATTTTTTTGCTTTACCTATTTTTTTCTTTCCGAAACTTTTTTTTGTGCCATCTGAGATTGCCATTAACTTAATTTTTTAATTTGTTTATATGCTTCCGCAATTTTTGTTTTTAATTTTTCTATCGTTTTTTTAGTATGACTTTTTGCTTCATGCATACCAGAATTTTGATAAGGAAATTCTTCTTTGAGTCTTTTTGAATACTCTAATATTTTATTAACCTCATCTATTTTCTTTCTAACTAACTTAATAGCTTCATGAAATTGTTGAGATTCATTTCTTGTCTTTGTTTGTTTTTTAAAACTAGAATAAGATTCATTTAATGATCCTTCTTTCCATAGATCTTTATAAATAAATCCGCCTTTAGTTGGTCTATTTGGAATTTTAGGAGCATTTTTCCAACCTGTAATATCTTTAGATTCTTTTTTAACTTTCTTTTGATAAGGTCCAGCGTATTTCTTTTTTGGAACATCTAATCCAGGTAAATATGCTTGACTCGCTGATGTAGTAGATCCACCCAAATCCTCTTCTAACTCTTCCTCTCTAAGTTTTTGAGTAGCAAATTGAACTGAAAATGTTTTTTCTGGGGATTTTTTTTTCATTTAGTTAATTGATTTTAGTTCATCAATTAAATCGTAGTACTGTAAAATTCCTGCGATAGTTTCATCTTTTACTCCGATATTTTCTTTTATTGGAGTAATTAATTTAATTACTTCTGTAAGTTTTATTTTTACTACCGGACTTTCTACTTTATTTGAGAGAGATACCAATTCTTTTTTTATTGAGGTTAATCTTTTATTTAAAGATTCTTTTAAAGTTTGAGTATCTGAAATGCTCTCTATATATTCTTTTAAAACTGCTTTTTGTTTTGTTGAAAGAGTTCCATATTTTTGATTAAATTTTTCTACCAATATTTTATAGGTCATTAATCTAATTTCTTTGTCTTCTTTCATTAATTCATCCACTAAAGAAGAAGGAACTTTTTTATCTTTTATGTTATCTTTGCTAATCCTTTCTAAAAGATTAATTTTATTAGCAATAATTTGTTTTGTATCAGATTGTTCACTATGATTAGATTCAAATATTGTATAGGCAGATGCATAAAATTTATAATGATCTACTTTTGCTTTAAAGAAATCATTTAAATCATAATGTTTTTTAATTTCTTTAATTAAATTGTATTTTAATCTATTTAAAGACTGATAATCAATTTTTTTATGTTGATCTATTACAGTGGATATTAACACTTCTGCTTTAGATTCATTCAATTTTTTACTAGTTGCTAGAGTATTATACAAATTATATTCTTTACCAAGATCTGTATTGGTAAAGTATTTTTTGAGTATTTTAACTGCTTTAGAATCTTTATTTTCTAAAAGATCAGCTGTTGTCTGTCTAACTAGTAATTCAAAAAGAATTCCAGTATTACGGTATTTGCTATGTTTTACGGGCATAATGTGTGTAAATCGGCTACCAATAAATATGCTATTATTTTTATCAGTCTTCTAGTATATTATCTTCATCTAATGTACTAGATTCAAATAAAGTTGTCTTTCTACTTGGAAACATTTTTTGTAAAGAACTTCTATGTTGTAAATATAAATTCATAGTATCCCTACTTTCTAAATTTAAAGGACCACCCTTAAATTTTGGTTTAAAACTATCTTCTCCAGTCTCTGCATTAGCTTTTAAATCATAAGATCCAAGTCTATCTCTTCCAAATGGAGAATCATCTGTTTTATAAGTAGATTTATATTTTTGAGGTCTTCCAGATATTTTAGTAGGTCTATTTGGATCATTTTCATCGTATCCTGATGGAACATCTAAATTACCATCTCCTTTACCGCCATATAAACTTGCTAATTGATGTGGAGTTCCAAATGCTTGACCGGTTTCTGCTGGATCATTTCCCTCTTCTTGAATTTGATTATATCTAAATACTCTTTTTTGATCTTCAATAATCATATCTTCCATTTCTGCAAATTCATCTTCTGACACTTTTAGGATATTTTTCCACATGTAATCCCTTGGTAAACTCTTAGCTTCCATAGCTTGATTCATTAAATCAACTTTTTCCTTCAACATCGCAACCCTTTCTTGATCATATATGATAGAAGGTCCAGTTAAACTTAACTGAAAATTAGCTACTGATTCATCTGTATAACCATTTGCATATAAATGAACTAATGCGATTTTTTTAAGTTCTGATACAATTATTCTTTGAATTCTTTCTATTGTTCTTGCAAAACGAATATCTTCTGCTGCTAAAGTGGCTTTACCAGTTAGATCTTTTTCATATCCCATGAAAGCTTTAGGTATTTTAAGAGCAGCAAACACTTTTTCTCTAAAGTATTGTACGTCTTCAATACCATTATAAGTTAATCCAGGTATTGTTTCTATTTTAGTAGAATCTTCATTTCCTCTTCTTGGAACAAAATAATCTTCTAACATGTTTTGTACATTGTACTTCATGTTATAATCACCAGTATTAGGATCAACAAGAGGAGTTTTTTTCATCTTGTTCATCATTCTTTGCATATAGTTTTCAACCTCAGCAGGTGGGATAGCTCCCACATTAACATAATATGCTCTTTTATCAGGTGCTCTTACAATCCTATGAATAAGCATTGCGTCTTCTATAAGAGTATATTGTTTAAATAATTTTCTTGCGTTTTCTAAATAAGATTTTCCATATGGTAAATAATTTACATCTCCAGTAAATCTAAAGTGAGCCATTTCATAATTATCGAACCAAACTCCAACGTCTTGATTATTATATGCTGATGAATAACCCGTAGTAGATCCTAGTGCAGCATTAGGATCAAATTTAAATCTTACTTCATTTGGATTATGCGGATTAAAACCTTCTTGTCTAACAATATTATAAGCAGAAAAAGGAATTACATTATAAATTCCAAATTTTTCAGATATTTCTAATTTTAAATAAAAATCTCCATATTTACAAAAATTTCTTACCCACCCCCAAAGATTAAATTCTATATTAAGTATAGAATAAAATAATTGTTCTAGTATATTTTGAATATTTTCATCAGCAGATCTAATCTGTAATAAAATTCCATTTTCATCTTTTAACGTACACTCATCAGCTATAATATCTAATGCTGAAGATATGATTGCATCTGTATCCATTGAATCATAATCAGCGTATATTTGTACACGGGCTGATTGATAATTTTGTGCTAAATTTAAATTGACTCCATAAGCAGTAGAAGTCGTATATACTTTATGAAAGCGATCAATTAATGAGTTAGTTTGTATAACACCATTAGCTTGAATATTATCAGGATCCATTACTGTGATTCCAGTTCCGCCTTTAGTTCCAGTATTTCTAATAATCACATCAGTAGAAAATAATCTTCTAAGTGATGCGAATAAATTATCTTTTTTTATTTCAGGTTGTGCCATAATTATTTAGTTATATAAGCCAAGTTAAATCTTGTTGATAATCTCCTCCTGGTGCTGATATTTTCATACTCCAAGGATTTTGAGCATTATAATTATTTGCTGCATAAAATCCTAAATCAGCAGAACTTTTACCAACATTAGTTATTGCAGCAATAGTTAAACTATCAGCTGTTTTTTTGTATCGTACTGATGTCTCTCTTAAAAACATTGCAATCGCAAATGCCATTACTAGATCATCATTATATCCTTGCATGGCTTGTTGCTTACCATTTTTCCAAATAAACACTCTTAATTCGTCTAATAATCTTATTGATCTAATTGTCACATGTTTATTTTCTATATAGTCTCTCATTTTTTCAATAACATTTAATCTAATTTTAGTTGCCATTGTAAATCCTGGTACTAATGTATGATTTCCATTATGAACTGAAAGATAGGTTTGAAAATCAGCGCTATTGTCAGCTCTGTGACTGTAGTGCATGTTAGTATATCCACTTTCTAATACAGATTGAATTACATCCCATCCTATATTAGCGTTTTCTATCACTAATAATGCACGATTATATTTTGTGGCTATAGATATTAATTCATTTGCAAAATATCTAGTATCTATTTGAGCTTTGTATTCTGCTACTTGCGTTAAAGTATCTACATCAATTACATGATACGCAGAATAATCCATCCCGTCTCCTCTGGCGACGTCTGCTACAACCATATAGTATTTCATAGGATCAGGAACTTCCCACACCCAGAGAGCTCTATCTAACACCCCAATATCAATTGGTTCTTTAATCATGTTCTCTGAATACCAATTTAAAATTTCTGGTTCAATCACTGTATTACCTGAAGTAGCGAAGTCGCAATTATGGGAAACTATATCATTTGAATAAAAAATGCTTTCATTATTCACATTTACTAGATCATACAAAAATATTTCCCCGCTTTCTAAAGTTTTGCTTAAAACAACTACTTTGCTATTATTTTTGCCATCTAAAAAAGATCCAATCTCTAAATCATACACAAAAACTTCAATTCCATCTCTAATAAACTTATGATTAGTAGAACACTTAATACTTTTTCCGTTAGAAAATACAATATTATAGTACGCGTCTTTTTTTAATGCCCTTATAGCAGAGAAAGATTGAAATCCTGATGGCGTTAGTACTTTGTATTTACTATTTTTTACGAGTTCTATCATATCTTTATTCTATAAAATTTACAGTCAAGAAAAGACTCTATTTCTTTTTGCCTGCGTATATCAGACTTTCTTAAATTTCCCATTGAATCATAATGATGGAGCTCATCTATTTCTAGTACTATATTATTTTCATGATCATAAGCGTCTAAAAAATATCCTAATTCTTTAATAAAATACTCCCCTCCATTTTCAGCATGAGAAAAATTATAATTATTTTCAATACCAAAGTTTTCTATTAATGATATAGATTTTTTATTATAGCGCGGAACAATTTGACCTTTTCCATCATGAATATATTTTAAAGTAGATATTCTCATTTTTAATTTAGTAGCATCTGTGTGTTTTCTATTAGTCTGAGTTTTATGATACTCAGGACACTTTCTGCAGTATTTATGCCATGTTATTGAATTTCCACAATTACACTTCAATAAAGAAAAGTTTTTATCATACTCAGCTATAAATTTAACTCTTTTAGAAAACGAAATATAGTATTGTATAGATGCTTCCGATATTTTGTTTTTAAATCTGGCAACAAAAAAAACTTCTAAATCTTTAGTGTGTTCATAGATTGACTTGTATAATATCATATCGGCTTTTATAAGACTTCTATTTTTGCCTTTTCCATATAATGACTTATAAAAATCGTCTCTCAGTAATAATTCTCTAGTAGCGCTATAATCATATGTATCTTTTATGCTATCAATAGCGTTATTAGATTTTTCCCAAGATATTTTTACTCTATCTGCAATCGCATTCATGTTAATAAATATTCCACATAATCACTAATTAGAATGTATGTCTGAATATAGATCATGTAAAGATATAATTTTTATCTCTTTAGTCAATTCATCTAAAACACATATTTCAGAATCTCCAGCGATGCAATCACACTCTTGTGCTGCGTTTCTTACGCCTAAATCGATATCTTGTTGCTTTCTCCACTCAATGTCTCTTTCAGGATGTACTGTCCAAGGTAAAGATATAGGTAAAAATGCGTTTTCTTGTTTTTGTGCTTTTGAGTATGTTGCATGAAACCAGTTACCAACACCATTTGGAGTCGATAAAGCTATACACCCTCCTCCGGTAGCTAAGGTCATCTTAGCAGCTGTGTAAATTGTTTCAATATTATCAATGAATGCGGCCTCATCTATTACTAGTAATGATACAGCTTCAGAACGACCAGCGTCACCTGCTGCAGATACTGCTTTAATTTGAGAACCGTTACTTAAACTAAGACTAAGTTGATTATTTGAAGTAGATTTGGCTATTTTTTTCATCCAATCAGGTAAATTATTGTAAGCAAATCTTACTTTAGTTACCATGTTTTTTGCAGTTTCCTGCTTAGTCGCAATTACAAGAACGTTTTTATCCCTTTGAAACATCATTAACCATAAAGAATAAGCAGAAACTAGTGTAGATATTCCTAATTGTCTTGACTTATTAATAATCGAATCAGAATGTTTTTGAAATAATTTCAGTACTTGTTCTTGAAAAGGATAGAGATCGAACATTTGTCGACCTCTTTGAGGATGTTGAATCATATAAAATTTCTTCATGAAATACACTGGGTCTGTAGCGCATTTCAAGTATTCATCTTTTATACGTTCTTTTATATCTATATTATCATTCTTAATTTGCATATTTAAAATATAGTCCTCCTGTTTTATTAATTTTTTTAGCGCATACTTTTATTATATTAGAATAATAAATAATTTTTATATAATCATCTAAAAGTTGTTCATTAATGTTATTAGACATTAATTTTAAATACTCTTCCTTAATTCTATCTTGTATGTTTATTCCTTCAGCAGCCATATTATTTATGAGTAGCAATCAATACTGCTCCTGCAGCAATTCCTAAAACTATTGTTTTAATTTTTTGATTTCTAATTGATCTATTTGCTTTTTTAAGACTTATTTGTAGACCTCCAACTTCTTGTTTGTATGTATCTATTTGTTTTAGATGCAAATCAATAATAGCTTGATCATCTGATTCTTTTTTATTAAGAACACTAATGACTTCTTCTTTATTTGTAATAATATCTGTTTGCACAGCTACTAAACTATCTGTTTTAAATAATATGCTTTTAGTTTTATCATATTCTAATAAATCCACTATTGCTGCTTTGGATACTGGTAAGGGCAATCTTGTTGTGTCTTTCGTAAATACGTTATATAATTGGCCATATCTGTTTAAGAAGAAACTATCGGCTTCCATTGGAGTATATACCTTAATAATTTTAATTCTTGAACTATCATGTTTTAAATTAAAAATTGCTCTTTTAAGATCAGTAGATTCACCTTGAAGTTGATCATTCCAGTCTTCTAAAAGAAATATTCTATTTTGTAAAGAATCATTTTTAAGGCTAAAAAAAGTAATTTTATCTTGTAAAGAATCAATTTTTACTATATATGGTTTAGTATCAAATTTCTTTTCTGGCTTAAAATAATAAACCAAAAACGCAACTATAATGACTGATAAGACAGATACAATGATTGTTTGTTTCATAAAAACTATTTATTATAAATATGTAATTAATTTGATTCGTCTATAGAAGATCTTTTAGTCTTATAAAAAGATACAGACTTTTCCCAAGATAATTGAGAATGTTTTAATCCATAAATGTAATATTCTTTTTTACCATCAGCGTAAATCCATGCAGGACCATCTATTGAATGTGGCTTAGCAGTTTCTCCAGGAATTTCTACTAAATGTATAGTATTACCATCTGTAGTTGTGATGATTCTATATTGCGGTATATTTGACATTATAACTTGTTTAAACAAATATAACCCGGTCTTACGACTGGGTATAATTTATCTTTTATGTATTAAAGAATTCTGAAAGCTAATTTTTTGTTGGAGGGCTTATATGCTGATAATGCTGAATCAAATTCAAATTGAGAACTAGAAAAACTCTTTAAGTTAAAATTAGCTGTATTTTGTTTAACATTCATTGTTAAATATAGTTGTTTAACTTCAGATTTACTCATTATATCAGTCAAAGCTTTTTTGTAAACTTTATCGCTATTTAAATAAGCCGCTACATAATTAGCTAATGGAGCAGTTACAATTCCAAAATATCTTTGAGGAGACAAATCTCTCCATTTTAAAGGAAAGTTTGGAGATTTTTGTATTAATTTAAAGAAAGACCCAAATTTATTTTTTATAATACCTTCTTTTTGTTGATCAGTAGTGGCTGATTTTAATAAATTTTGCATATAAACATTTAAATTACCGTGATTAATATCTTGAGCAGGTATTTTTACGATCTGTGATAATTTTTCAAGTCCAGCTAAATGTTCTAAACCTTCAGATTTTATCATTTTTGCAACTTCAATAGGTCCTTGAATTGCATCGAATGATAAAATAGTTTGAAATATTTTATATAATTTTTTTTGCCCTGGTGTAGTTAATTGATCTTTTTTAAGATTTTTTATAGTATCAGTTATAGTTGCTGCGCCACCTTTATTGTATTTAGAAGATACATTATATCCGTCTAATATAAAATCTGCTAAAGGATTTGCTTCATCTGCAGGGAAAATTAATCCTGATCCTGAATCTTTTACACTGTTTAATAATACTATTGCTCCTAAGCACTCTCCAAAATCAGAACCAATCATTCCTAAATCTTGCGAGCTAACTTGTGAAATAGCTTTTTTAGTTCTTTCACTTAATTGAATAGGCTCATTATATTTTGTAATTTCTGATACATCTTTAAATCTACCTTTTGGTGATTTTGCTAATACATCATCTACTAAACTATCTAAAAGTTCTATTAATTTTGGATTATTTGTAACTGATGGTATATTATTTTTAATTGTAGTCGCTAATGTAGCTGCGCGTTTAAATGATTTAGAAGTAACACCTAATTTATTTGGAGTTAAAGCTTTACCTTTTGTGCTTGCGCCTTCTTTCATAGTACTTACTACAAATATGGATTCTCCTTTCTTATAGTTATTAATATCTTTTACTAATTCAATTTTATAAGTAGGATAAGTACTAGATTTGGACTCACCTTGATTTTTTTGAAATTCAGTTATTTTAAAAGTTCCTTTAGGTAATAATTTACTTAAAGTTTTTTCAATTACAGATTTTGTATCTGTTGATGTTTTAAAATCAGCTCTTAATACTGGACCTCTGTTACCTTTATTCTCTGTTGATACTTTAAATCCATCATCAGAAATTGCTTTTTGAATAGCTTTGTAAAGGGTTACTGTTTTTTCTGTGTTCTTTTTCATTTGATTTGTTTTTGGTTTAGAAGGTAAATTTACTTCTTTTACCAATACCCTAATCATTTCTTGATCATTCACAGAAAATTCTTCATTGGTTATCAATAATAAATTTTTTAACATATTGATTTTCAATGCTGATTCTTTTAACGATTCTTCACTTTCTGGAGCTGTTTCTTCTCCTGTTTCAGTGGTTTCTGTGCCTTCCTCACCTCCAGTTTCTGTAGTTTCTGCACCACCTCCAAATCCACCACCGCCTCCAGTAGATCCTCCTCCAGTTTCTGGACGAGTTCCTTGTTCTGCTCCTTCTGGGCCTTTGCTTTTTAAAGGATTTCCAAACTTAAGAAGTCTAGCTATAGCTTCCATAGCTCTTTCTTTTATACCTATATTATTTAAATAGTATCTTTTTCCTGCTATATTTGCTTCATATATATTTTTCCCCATATATTTTATAAAGAAAAATTGACCATTGTGTAATACAATTTTAAATGTAGTTGGTTTTGGAGCAATAACAAAAATTGCTGTCAAATACTGTTTAAAATCATTGCTCATTAATTCAACTAATGTCTCTCTTAACCCATGATATTTACGTATAATAAATCCCATAGGATCCTCTTCAAATCCTTCAGGTTTTTTAGGTTTTTCATTTGGTTGCTTTTCAGGATCATTTGGATCTGCGTCTGCTTCCAATAATATTTTTAATATGTTATTATTATCTATCATCATGGTATTAAATTAACAATTATTGTGTAAAATATAAATCAGCCTCTGCTATTCTTCTTCTTTCTAGTCCTGGGACTTCTTTACCTGATGCTCTATCCCATCTTAAAAATTGATTTCTAATATCAGGATTATTTGGATTAGAATTAATTTCTTTTAAAAGAGTTGAACTTTCTAAAGCGCCTTCTCCTAAATTATACTCAAAACTAATTATAGCTCCCCATTGATTGGGAGTTAAATTAGCATGAACTATGTTTGGTAAATGAGAAGTTTTTACATTTACTTCCCACATAAGAAATTCAATTGCTTGATCTTCTGTAATTTTAGGATCTCCTACTTTTACATACTTACCTCCTAAATAAGTTGGAGGATATTGTATAGTACCATATCCTATAGTATCTACTCCAGGAGGATCTATTAGATCATGATATGCATTTAAATAAAGACCTTCAAAAGACTTAATTAAATTAATGCAATTACTATTTGCTACCATAATTATTTATTTTTAGTATAACTGTTTTTAAATTTTTTCTTTCTCTTTCTTTTAATATTTTCAAAAATATTATCTAAACTCATATCATTATTATGTTCAGGTTCTTCTTCTGGCTCATTATTATCTAAATAAAATCCATCTGCGGCTTCATCTAAAAATGTACCAGATTTAGTAATATGATCTACTATCCATGCTGGGATTTCTTCCCCGCTATGAACTTTTTCTAATAATTCATTTACATTATCTAAAATATGTTCTAATGTTTTTTTAACCATAAAAACGGTATCTTCACCTTCTTCTATATATCCACACTCTTGACACTTTCCTTCATACATTGCAGGAACTCCACATTCTTGGCACATTCCGTATTCTTGTTCTTCTCTATGAGGATCATAATCTTTCATTCCAATATGAACAGAATCTTCTTTTCTTTTAGGAAATTTAGCTACAATAGTATCTTCTATTTCACCAGGTTGATGACCAAATTCTTTAAGGAGGGCTAATTTTAATTTAGTACTAGTTTTCATGTTTATTTTATTAATATAAATATTGTGATATTACCATGCTCTACAGCTCCAATAATTAGCACGATCTCTAGGCCCTGGATTTTCGCAGTGGTGACGTGCTCTATAAGATTTTCTATGTTTCGGTAAATGTTTTTTTATTGCTACACCTTTTTGACCAAAATTAACTTTAACCACATTTCCTTTTGCATTTTTAACATAGACAGATCTTTTTTTAGGACCATCAGGAGTAAGAAATGGTTTTCCTAAAGTAACAGTTTTACCATGATACTTTGCTTCTTGTAAAGAATTCCAATGTTTTTTGATATATTCATATAAACATTGAGGACAAAAATGATTAGTTTCAATCATTATTTCTTTTTTTCTTCTTTTTTATGTTTTTTTGATCTTTCTACTCTTTCAAGTTTATCCATTAAATCATCTATTTGATGAGCTAAATGAGCAATATGTTCTTTGTGAGATCTAGCATTTTTAGGATCTTCTTTTGCTAAATCTACATGATCTTTTCTTTTCTTTTCTAAAGAATCAATAGTATGAGTGATTTTTTTAGCAACATGATCTTTCTTTTTTTCTACCTCTTCTAATTTTTTAAGATGTTCACCATGAAGTTTTGTAGCCGTTTTAAGTGCGTGTTCTCTGCTAGGATGTAAACTATGCACTTCTTCTGCCATTATAGAATGAGGAGCTAATCCTTTTAAAGGATCAATTTCTTTAATCATTCCTGCTACCGTACAACCTTCATGAGGATGAACAACAGCATGAATTTCTCCTATATGATTTTCATATTTAGGTTTTTTCTTTTTATTTGGAAGACCTTTATGCTTTGTAGAAGCAAAGTCTGTTGCTGATGTTTTTGTCATTGATTTTGCTAACTTTGCGACTTTAGGACTTGCGGGTTTTTCACCTTTTTGTGCGGCATGTACCATTCCCATTAGGCGTTGTTGAGCTTTTGATTTTGAAGGCATCTCTTGAGATTTATTTATAAATATGTTATAATTTTACTTTCTTTTGTTCTTCTATCCATTGTTTAACTTCTTCATATATTTTACTTTTATTACCTTGTGACCAACTTTCTATCTCTCCTGCTTCTGATACAAATGAATCTTTTTGATTTAACCAAGCTTCAATAGCTACTTCTAAATCATCTAATTCTGAATTTTTATTAGCGTTTCTTTGTTCACTAACATACTCTTCCCACTTTCCTTGTCTTTTGATTTCTCCTTCCATGTCTATGGTACAATCAAAGCATATTTTATGAATTCCGTACATTTTTTTGTTCAATTCGTCTGCTTTCATAGGTTTTTGACACTTAGGACAACATAGAGGGAATATTGCCAGACTCTTTAATCCATCAAGCTTTGTAATTGTTTGCTTTAACCCATTAGAGATTGTCCATGAGCGCCCATCTTCTTCCCAGATATCTCCCTCTTGATGATCTTGAGTCTTTTTTTCCCAACCAGCTAATACTTGAGTTTTATCACCTATTTTTTTGGTGATAATATTTCTCATTCTTTGCACATCTTTCTTTGAAAACTCTCTTTTCAAAACTGTTTCTTTCATATTCTTTATTTTATTAATTCAGCAAAGATATTTTTTTTAACCCCTTCGTATATTAGTTCATTTTTCTTACCAAATTCTCTCATTAATATTCCAGCCACTATATTAGCTTCATCTTCTACATCAGATCCAGTTTCTCCTGACTTAGCGTATAATAATCCTAATTCATTTTGTCTATGATGTGTTAATTCATGACCTAAAGTACGTAAAGAATCTGCTAAATTTCTATTTGCAATATACATTACTATTGAATTTTTAGCATCTGTATATTCTCCAAAACTGTGTCTAGCTAATACCCAACTTTTATCATCTATAAAAGTTATTTTAGGAAGGTTTTCTATCTTTAAATGATAAGATGCAAAATCTATAAAATCTTCTATTAAATTTATTCTTTCTTGAGTAGTCATTATCTTGTAAATGATGTTTCTAATCCTCTAACTATAAAGGATCCAGTTATTTTAAATGGTTCGTTCGCAATTGCTTTATCTCTTACAACTATGCCCTCTTGTTTATCAACCGGACCTAAAGGAGAATTCATAGATTTTAGTAATGAATCTCCCAATTCCATAGTAGCTTCATAAATTACAAAAGAATCTATAGCAACTTTTTGGTCTTTAGGATCCGCAATCAAATCAGTTATAGGTGTTCCTTTTTTAACAGCTAAAAATACTTGTTTACTTAATGCGTCTACTGTTTTACCGTCTTTTAATTTTAATTTAAGACCTTTTGTATTATTAGCTTCACTTAACCACTGTTTAAGAGATTTAGTTTGCTTATTTTTTCCATCAATATTAACAGTATAATTTTTAGAAAGAGCTAATCCATAGTTTGGAGTTTTTTCTAATTTAGCAGGAATTGAAGATAGTATTTCGAATCCGTATTTTTTAGCTACTGGTTGCATTTTAGTAATCATAGACTCTAAAACATCTTTAGAGTATGGAATTTCATGAGTTGATCTTGATTTTTTTCCTGGATTTTGAGCTATTTCTAATAGTCCATGGATAGCTAAAAAGTTTTTACCATAATCTTGCACATTTGTCTTGCCTTCAACATATTCTATATTAAGCATTATATTAGGATTTTTAATCATTCCTAATTTAGCTAAATCATCTTTTATTAATGGAAGAGACTTATTAAAAATATCTAATACATTACCTCCAACTTTAATCATTCCATGTCCAGGTATATCGAATCTTGCAGGAAGATCAGCTTTTGTAACTCCTTTTACATCTAATTCTTTAGATGATCCTCTATCAATTACGAATTCTCTTTTTCCATCTATATTACCGAGTCTTATTGAAGCATTTACGCCGTCTATTTTTACTGGTGCGGGATTTTTTGTTAAGAATTTTGCAGTTTGTTCAAATACTGATAATAAATCATTACCGGTTTTAACTCTATCTAGATCGAATGGATGGGCCATATGACCACCAGCTCCTCCTTCTCTTAATAGCAATCTAAGCAAAGATTCATTTAAATTAGAAACTTTTGGTTTTCCGTATAATCTTTTTACGATAGTTTTATCTACTTTAGATAATTTTCTTTTATAATATCCATCATCCATCATTTCTAATCCTTTATTTCCGGCTATAGAATTTATTATTTTTGGATCTGTAATTACTGGTACATCGGATTTTGAGAGAATATCTTCCATTTTCATGGAAGCTTCTAAAAACCATCCTGGGGTTTTTAATAACCTAAATACTTGTTTTAATAAATCTTTTTTTGCTTCTTTTTTATCATTAGTTCCAAGTAAAGCTATTTTATTTCCAAACTCAGTTGGTTTGTATATTATAAATGCATCAGGTATACCATCGTTATCCACGTCTTCTATAGAAACTGCTTTATACTTACTTCTTAATTCATTGTAGTCTGATGCTGAAAAATCCAATCCATTTTTTGCGTAAGTATTTGAGTACATATCCCAAATAACTTTCATATCTTCATCTTCTAAAGAACTTAGATCATAGTCTTTCCAAACTCTATCTTTTAAATCGAATTTCTCCTCTAAATCGTGTTCTTTTAATAGATTTTTAAAAATAGAACTTAGTATAAAAGTTTCTTTTAAAGGTTGACTAGAAAATTTTTGTTTCATTAATTTTCCTAATTTTTCATCCCACCATCCAAATATTCCCTCAAAATTCTTTTTATATTGTTCTGTAGTAGTAGGAGTAGAAAGAGCTTTTCTTATATTTGTACCACTCATTTCTCCGACTCCAGGTATATCATAAGATTTATGAGGAGCCACTACCAAATATCCATGTTCTGTGTATGGTTTTAAAGTAGTTTCATCATCGTATTTTCTAAAATATGAATCTTTTCCTGATTTATTTACCCCAATGGTGAATCTAGGATCTTCTTTCATATCCTTTTCTCCTACCATAAACACTACGGCAGTAGTTTTTGGATCATATTTAGAAGTTATTTCTGCTGATTGATAGGGATTTTTTACTTGAACTACTTGATTTCCAAATCCATATTTAGATATGATTGCTTTTTTTTCTTGAAAGTTTAATGGACTCTTTGGAGGATCTACTTTATCTGTGGTTGCTATAAATGTATCTGCTGAACCAAATTTTGACTCTAACCATTTAAATGCCGCTGCATGATGCTTAGAAAATGGTTGAAATCTTCCTGGAAATACGGCTATAACTGTTTTTATCACATTAAATTCCATTAAAGTTTCTTAATAAATATCTCTAAATATGTTCTATCTTAGATTTACCTTTGATCTTATTGATCTCTATATGAGAATCTACAACATCTCGCATAGAATCAATATGGGATATGATCATTATAAACTTAAATTGTGTCTTTAAGTAGTCAAATAGCATGATCATAGAGCTTAAATTAGTAGAATCTAACGCACCAAACCCTTCATCTATGGCTAAAAAATTAGGCTTTGGAAGCGATGACACATTAATTAAAGAAGTTCTAATAGCCAAACTAGCTATGAATTTTTCCATTCCAGAAGTTAGTTCTAAAGGCCAATAATTGTCTTCAGAATACGCTATATATGCGTTAATGGACTTGTCTTCTGCTTGTAACACAATTTGGAAATCAACTATTTGACTTAAAATGTTATTAATTTCCTCTTCTACACTTGGTATGATACTTGCGATTAAGGTGTGCGGAATACCATCTCTATGAGTAGAGGTTAAATACATTTGGTAATCTTTAAATTTTAGTTCTAGATCTCTTAAATTATCTATGGATTTTTGATAAGAATCTCTATTTTTTTCAGTTAGCTTATATTCAATAGTGAGATTGGTTATTTGCTTATTCACTGAGGTTAAAGAATCTTCATACTCATTTTTTACGGTTTGTAAAGAAGATATCGTTTTATTTACTTCTTCATTTTTTTGAATAGATTCTAAATGATCGTAATATTCTTTTATAAGATCCTTTTCTGTTTGTAGCTGAATATTTCCCTGTCTAAGTTTATCATAGATCTTATTTATTTCTAATTCTAATTTAGATTTTTCTAATTCAAATTTACCAATTTCAGCTTCTAAATCATCATAAAAATTAGAAATTCCTTGCCATTCTTTTAATTCATCAACTTTAAATTTTAATTCTTTTGCCTCATTTTCTAATAAATTAACTACTAATTCTTCATTTACGATATTTTTTTTAGTTTCTATAGCGTCTTTAACAAAAATATTATTCATACAGAAAGAACAATTTTCATCGTACTTTAATTCTGCAAGTTTTTCCATCTTTTTTTGACTATTCCATAAATTAGTAGAAGCTTTTGTTAGCTCTAAATTCTTTTTAGTTAATAATTCTCTATTCGTTTTCCAATCTTCTACGCCTTGATTTACTTCTTTATGATTCAATTTCGATAAACTTTCAATTTTTTCTTTTAAAGTAGATTCTATTTCTTCTAATTTTTTCTGTCTATCGATAGTCATTTGATGTAATTTTGTTACAGCATCTTCTACACCCTTTTTATTTCTATTAAGATTATCTATATTTTGAATTTTTGAATTCAATTTAATTAATTCTTTTGTTTTTTCAAGAATTTCTTTGTCTTTTTGTTGAATTTTAAATACTAAATTATTCTTATCTTCTGTCTTTTCTTCTATTTGAATTTCAAAAGTTTCCATATCATAATTAGCTTTCTTCAATAAATCATGATAATCTTCTTTTTGATGTTGTTTAAGTAACACAGAAAGATCTCTTGATTCATTATTAGCTAATTGATATAATTCTTCATAGATATTGATGTCTAGAAATTGTGATAATAAATCTTTACGATCACTTTGAGACATATCAATAAATCCAGTATTATTATTTTGAACAGACAACGCAGTTAATATAAAATCTTCATAGTTACCCATGATTGATCTAATATTAGCATTAGTATCACTACGATCTTTTCCATTTAAAGAAGTAATTTCTTCTCCATCTTTACAAGAAAAATCCACATTAACTTTAACATTACCTTGTTTTTGTTTAATTCCTTTTCTTTCAATTGTATATTCTTTACCATGTAATTCAAAAACTAATTTGCAATGAAAATTATGAGATTGATTGTTCATTACTTGAGCAGCTTTTGATGTTTTAGAACATTTATCAAAAATACAATAAGTAATAGAATCCAATAAAGTAGATTTTCCACTAGCATTTGGAGCAAAAATACCATATGTTCCTTCCATATTTGAAAAATCTATTTGATTACCTTTTCCATAAGAGAACATGTTATCAAATTCAAACTTTTTAGGAATCCACATTGAATTTCTAGGAACTTCCGATTTAGAAAGAGCATTATTTAAGTTAGAATTTATTTCTAAAATTCTTAGTATAGAATCTTTATCTATTTGAAAATTATCTTCTAAATAATTCGATAATACTTGATTTTGATATTGAAGATCTCTTACATCAATAGAGTGAATTTTATGTGTTAAAAACTCTCCAACAAGATCATTAATCTTTTGAATAGAAGTTTCTATTACGTTATATTTTTCTTTAACATCAGAAATTATATCTTTTATTGTAGATTGACTTGTATTTTTATGTCTTATTCTCAAATAAAGATTTTTAGAAAGATCAGAAGGTAATTTATCGTACTTTCCTTTATCTACATAAATTGTATAAAAAGATGTATCATTTTCTATTTCTACGTATTCAGCACTTCTATTATTTAGATCCCACACTAAAATGCCTTTACCAATTGTTTCTCCATGATTTTGTTGAATTAAAGATCCTGGATATCCTATTGTTTTATCTTCATTTAAAAATTGTCTAGTGTGAATATCTCCAAATAATCCGAAATCGAATCCATCAAAATCTGATATATTCAAGCATTGATCTAATAATTGAGCATTTTCTTTTATTTGAACTCCAGTTACCGGTCCATGATATAAACAAATTTTGTATTCAGTCCTTAATTTATCTGGTTTAATGTATTTTTCTGGTTTATCAAATACAGACCAATGAATAAACATTATATCGGCTATAGTAATTACGCACGTGTCTATTAAATAGACTAAATTTGGATGGTTTAATGCCTTTACTATCGGAGTAAGTGCGTCCATACGGTGAGAATTATTTAAATTCGCATCGTGATTTCCAGGAATCATTAAAACAGGTCCAATATTACATAACTTTCTTAAAAATTCTTGAACTATATTCACTAATTCAGGAGTTACGTCAGTTTTAGAATGAACAATATCTCCTGTTAACAAAATTAAACTATCGTCTGTAAAAGTATTAGTTATGTATTTGTTTAATCTATCAAAAACTCTAGAATATTCATCATGTCTTTTAAAATTTCTAATGTGTATATCACTAATGTGGTATATTTTGTTTAATTTTTCAAGATCAAAAAATGTGTAATTACTTTTCATATTATTTAAAATTGCAATCTTTTCAATAAAAGATCTGCGAATGTTATAGGTTTAGCTTGTTGTAGTAAGTGTGTCATTTTTTCGAAACCCAGATCACTTGGGTCTTTACCTTCCAATTCAATTAAGTATACTTCTTTGCCATGGTCTAAAAGAGTCTGGGAGTATAGCAGGGCTTCTCTTAACGCATCTTTATCTAGCGCTAGATATATAGTTTTTACTTGGGACTCAACCAATTTTAACATTAATGCTTTTGGAATAGTTTTACCAAATAGAGGAATAGCGTTTCTTTTTATGGCAATAGCATCAAATACGCCTTCGCATAATATTACTGGCACATTCCAATTGATAAAATATTCCATGCCAACAATTTCTGTTTTATTTATAGCGGGTGCATCATATTTTAAAAATGGATCCTTTTCATAGGATCTAGCAATAAAGTAGTTTAATTTACCAGTCTTATCATAAGAAGGAACAATAACTTTATTTCTATATCTTCCTGTTTTGCAATATCCTAAATTGTATTTAAGGACATCTGGAGATTGTACACCTCTCATTTTTAAGTATGATACGGCTCGACGATAATCAAGCGATCCATCATTGTCAGTGATGGATTCAAATTCATTTGGTAAAAATACGCTTTTGTCTCTTTTGTCTTCGTCGATAATAGTTGTATCGTTCTTAAAATAACTTTTCATCTCTTTTAAACGTTCCAAATCAACACCTAATTTATTAAAAAGAGATACAGGAGTTTTTCCTTTTGTTTTAGGAAAACACGTCCAACAATTATATTTACCAGTCTTTACATTAATAATTAATTTTGGCTTTTTGTGATTGCAGAAAGGACAACTAAACGCATAATCTAATGTGTTTCTATCTTTTTTACCCTTACCGAGTACAGATTCTAAAAGTCCTAATACGTAGTCATGCGATTCCATACTAACTAATATAACGATTAAATTCTAATTAAAAAATAAAATTCTTATGTGTAGAAATAATTTGATGTACTTGAAAAATATTCTTTAATTGTATCGTAACTAACATTATATTTAATCTATGTCTTAGATAATAAATAACCAAGGGGATGTTAATAGAGGATATAAATATAGAAAATATAAAAGATGAAGAATTAGATTTAATATATCTATTTCTATCTATAGAATTTGATTCCATGTCAATTGAAGATAAAATTCTCTGGATAAATTTAATGACGGTCATAGATAAAAATTTTACAGATGAATAGAAATAAAAATGGTTCTAAATTAGCTAAAGTATTGTTAGTTACTCTTAATGGATGCGATAAATGTAAGAAATTAAAAGCTTCTCTAGAAATAGAAAATATTAGTGTCTATAACATGGATTGCGATGATAATCCAAATTTTTGTGATGAACTAGAGAGTCAGACAAATACAAGCAATTATCCTATGGCTCTAACAGAACGAGGAAGCTTAGAGATGATACATTATGTGGCTGAATCTTACAAGGATCTTAAATATACGAATGTAATAAAAAATAATTATATTCTACAACCTTACTTGTCTCTTGAACTAATGATAGAGGCGTTAAAACAAAATAAATGAAACACAAAGACTTAATTATTAGAAAATTTAATGAATTAACTAACATTATTGCAGTGCAAGAATCAGCTATCTCTAGGTTAGAGCATCCAGATATTCTTAAGCAGCAATTAGAAAGAATGAGACTCAAATTAAATGAAATAGAGATTTTAATTAATAATGAAAATTCAACACAATTTTAATAAAAAGTAAAGGTTATGAAAAAATTAAGTGAACAACAGTTAATTGAAAATGTTAAAAAGTTTCTTGGATACATTGAAAAATATATTTCTAAAGAAAGAGCAGAAAAACTTCTTGATTTCTATATCTCAATAGAATTAAATCTAGCGACTGCTCCAGCATCTCCTAAAGCTAGTTTTCATAATTGTTTTCCTGGAGGATATGTAGATCATGTTATTCGGGTAGTTGAAGCTGCTCTAGTACTAGATAAGGTTTGGGATAGATTTAATCAAATCAAAAATTATACCACTGAAGAGTTAGTATTTTCAGCTATTAATCATGATCTTGGTAAATTAGGAATGGATATAACAGAACCATTTTATATTCCAAATGATTCCCAGTGGCACATAGATAAGCAAGGAGCTCATTATAAAATCAATCCTAAGTTAACTCATATGAGAATTTCTGATCGTAGCCTATACTATCTACAATTACATGGGATATCAGTCAGTGAAAATGAATTTTTAGCAATAAAATTGCATGACTCTCTATATGAAGAAAGTAACAAAGCATATTTAATGACATATAGCGAAGATACTCAGATTAAATCTAATTTAATCCACATATTGCATCAAGCTGATTTTATGGCTTCAAAAATAGAATGTCAAATAAATAAATAATATGTCGCTTGTATATCAACATAGAAAATTATTAGTATTTAAATGTCCTTTTTGCGATAAAGAAGGCAGTATTAATATTAAAAAATGGCATTTTAATAATTGTAAATTTAAAAAATAAATAAAATGATATTTGGAATTATCTCAATCATCCTATGGATAGGTACTATTATAGGATATGTAATTTGGAATTTAATAGAAAAAAATAAAAAATTAGAAGATGTAGTCATTAATCAAAGTAGTTTTGTAAATGAAACAATTGTATTACTTGATGAATTTAATGTATTAGTGAATAAAATTGATATGACTATGTGGGTTCAATCTGATCCTGAATTACATCAATTATTCGAAACAATTAAACAAATTCAACAACGTGTACAACAATTCACAGGGAGAAAATAAAATGGCTACAGAACAAGAAGTTGAATTTTTAGGTCTTACAAAAAAAGGCGTTCCAAGAAAAAGAAAGCCCAAAACAAAAAATAATTATTTTACTCCTGAAACTGAAGAAGCAATTCTCAAATATAGAAAATGTGAAAATCAAGCAGATAAAAATAAAATCTATAATGCAGAAATTCACAATTCTTTTTATAAGTTGGCTGAAAATATTATACACACTTTTAAATTTTATTACACAGAAGTAGATAATATTGAGGATTTAAAATATGAAGTCATTTCATTTTTATTACAGAAACTTCATCTATACGATCAATCAAAAGGAAAGGCTTTTTCTTATTTCGGTACAATAGCTAAAAGGTATTTAATAATTTACAATCAAAAAAATTATAAAAAATTAGTATCTAAAATACAAGTAGAAGAGATAGATAATCAAAATGAAACTCACGAAAGTCTAGTATTAAATCCTGATGAGCATACCGTAGATAGATTAGACGTTATAGAGATTTTTATTAAGCACGTAGATGATAATTTAATGGATCTTTTTGATAAAGATGATGAAGTAAAGGCAGCGGATGCTATATTGGAAATATTTAAAAAAAGAGAAAATATAGATATTTTTAATAAGAAAGCTCTCTTTATCTATGTTAAAGAAATAGCTAATGTACAATCTAATACTATAACAAAGGTAGTAAAAAAGCTTAAAACTATCTACCTAACTATCTTACAAGATCAAATAGAAAACCACGATCATGATATTTATATCTAAATATAAGCATGGAATTAGATAAAGAGATATTCCCAGGTAAAAAATTATCTGATCTCGTACAAGAAGTTTATAATAGACAACACAATCAAGATTCTACTATACAAGAAAAAATAGAGCAGATATCTGAAATGATTGAAGGACCTGGAGATGCTATTGTTTTAATGCCACAAATTAAAGGATTAATCGATTCTAGTTTAAAAAATGATGAGGTTTTAGTTAAATTATTAGCTTTATTTCAAAAAGCTTCTCAAGCTGCTCAAAAAGAATCTGAAACTATGGATGGACTTCTATCAGAAAAAGACATTGAACAATTGATGAAAGAGGTTAATGCTGTTAATTCTACAGTAAAACAAATAACCGATAAATAATTTAAAAGATGGCCGGTATTTTAGGCAATCCTAATAATCAAATTCAAGATAACTCTAATTTAGGCCCTGGATATATAATTGGTAGGGTAAAAGACATTGTGTTAGGTCCTATAAAACAAGGTGAATTAAATATTAAAGATTCTAATTTCACAGGATACGGTGATATAGGCAAAATTACTTTTGATATTTTATATTCTCCTGTGATATTATCTATGGGAGGAGTTTCTAAGTCTGCATATCCAATGTTTAGTTTTATAAAACAACTACCAGTAATTCATGAAATAGTTTATATAGTTCCTGGTCCATCTCCAGATATGAATGATGATATGGCTAATAGAAAATTATACTATATGCCGGCATATTCTACATGGAATGCAGTTAATCATAATGCTTTTCCAAATTTAGATGAATTTGCTCAATATATGAACAATCAAAAATCTAAAGGCAATTATAATTCTTCTAAAAATACAGTGCAATATGAAATGCCAAAAGGTTATACTTTTGGTGAAAATGATGTAATTAGACCATTAACTCCGTTTGAAGGAGACACAATAATAGAATCACGATTCGGTCAATCTATAAGATTTGGATCAACTATACCAGCCATGTTAAAATACAATCACTGGTCTGATTCTGGTAAAAATGGAGATCCAATTACTATTATAAGAAATGGACAAGGTAATCCAACAAATCCTAATGATAAATTTGCAACCACAGTAGAAGATATAAATTCAGACAATTCCTCTATTTATTTGACTGCTGGACAAAAAATAATAATAGATTCTATAATTAATTATCCATTAAATTCATTTGACGGAGTACAATTTGTGACACAAGAACAAAACGTAATTACATCTTATTATCAATCTCCAATTTCTAATGAAACTATAGATGCAGTAGCCCAAGATGAAGTTGCATTTAAAACCTCAACTAATACTATACAATAATGTACGCTCCAATATTTCCATATACAGGAAGTCAAGCAATTATTTCTTCAGAAAGAGTAACTTTATTAGGAGATAAAGATGCAGTATTTATTTTTGGAAATCAAGCTGTAAGTTTATCTAGTCAACATACAGTTAATATAGATGCTAATGATAAATTTATCATTAGTTCACCTAAAACATTGTTAGGAAGTAAGAATGCTGATCAAAGTGAATTTGGTGAACCTGTTTTATTAGGTGATACATTGGTAAATGAATTATTATTACTTATAGATGGATTAATAGAATTTTTTAATAAATCAAAAGAAGTACAATATTCTGATTTAAATACTCTTAGATCTAATTTAAGTGCACCTGCTAGTAAAATATCTAAAAATTTACCTAGAATAAGAAACGCAATACAAAATTCTACTCGATCACAAAAAGTATTTATACAAAAAAATAATTAATTATGGCAGGAGGAATATTTGAAGGAGCAATCAAGTCTGCTAATGAAACAATAGACACGATTTATTCGAATATTGACACTGTGTTTAATGGTACTCAAACCTTATCTCCTGGTGAATTAAAGACAGCAGGAATTAATGAGAGAATTAAGGATATTGGAGTTTTAGGCGTGATTAATTTACTAGCTTCAGTAGATCTTTGTTCTATTTTAGCGTATGAAGCAAATTTATTATCTAATATACAAGGGTATAAATTTGATCCAAACAATCCTCCCAATAAACAACAATTCCCTTCAGTAATTACTCAAAAGGGTTGGTTAATTCAAAAGGCCGCTTACGAAATTCAATTAGAAATAGATAACTATAATGCCGCAAATGGACAAGAAGTTAATATGTCAGATCTAATTGCTTTAATCGGAGATGTAGTAATAAGATTAAAAAATTTAAATGATCCAAAAAGTCAAGCAAATATAGTAGATCCTACTATTACTACAGCATTTCCAACTTTAAATGTAATTAATATATTTGTAAGTAGTGCTATTATTTTTTTAAACACATATGTAACCGCAGTTAATATATCAAATGAAGATTTAAATACAGTTAGTATAAATAGTTTAAAAAATAAAACTTCTGTAGGAGGAATACAACTTACTTCTAATACTGATCTTAAAAAAGTTTTAGTTTTTTTAAATAATATAAGAACAACGTGCGTTAGAATACAGGCTATAAACGTAAAAAATCCTCAAAGTGCAATAGCGTCTGCAGCATTAGCTGAAGCCGCTGTATTAACTAATTCTTTAGTTCAGGCTCAATTAGCACAATTAAACAGCGTTTTAGGCAATTCTCTAACTAAATTAGTACCGAGTTTACAAAATATACAGCAACAATGTGTTTCAATAGAGAGGTTTTGTAGTATGATATTATCTACTATAAGAACTTGTCAAACCTATGTAAATATAGCAGCAGGTTTAGTTAAAGTTTTTTCTACCATTGTTTCTTTTTTAGGTAAACTTCCAATACCAAATGAATTTACAATAGTTGGTATTACAACTACTGTAGCAGGCGCTGCAGCAAAAATAAATTCTTTTTTAGATAAGATTTTATTAGATATAGCTGCATTAAATGATTTTTTATCATTGATGGTAAATTTAGTTTCAAGCATTTCAGGAGATTTAAATCAAGTAGTTCAAAGTTTGAATATTATTATAATTAATCTTGAATCTTGCCAAAATGCGCCTACTGGACTAGTTGATAGTTTAAAAGCTACGTTAGTTCATTTAAATGGAGACTCTACTGCTCAAATACCCACAATAGGATTAATTGGTCAATTAAATAATTTTGTAAAAAATAGTCAAAAAAAGAAAAATACTGCAAATACTACATTTGGTGGATATACTATTCAAATTATATCTGAACAATTATTAAATCCTAATGTAAAAATATTTAGAAGATATGGGATTGCTCTTGATTCTAATGGATTTGAAGTAGTACATTCTACTCCTACATATGCTTCCAATGACAATATTATAATAGAAGAAGTTCAACTTTTATTAGAATCTAAAAAACTTGTGCAAATACCAAATTCATCTTTAAGTAGAGATCAATTAGCAACTATTCAAGAAGCTTTATCTTACATAGAAGATAATACACAATCATTAGATTTCTTAAGTAATATAGATACTCAAGTAGATCCTCCTGATAATGAGGATGAAGATGTAGGACTTGGATTAAACGCATTTATGAATAAGCAAAAAGGCGGAAAAGCTCTTAGAAGACGTATGAGAAAGGCAATGGCACAAGCGACTGCACAACTTCAACAAAATCTAATGTCAGCAAATAAAGGATAATTTTAAACAAATTGATATTTATACAATATGGCAACTAAAAAAACAAGCGCTTTAGCTAAATTAAGGATCCTTATAAGAGAGGAAGTAAAAAATGCTATTAGAGAAGAGATGCCCGTTTTGATAATGGAAGCTCTTGCTAAGCAAAATAGATTATTGGAATCAAAATCTAAACAAACTATTAATCCACAAGATAAAAAAGTGATTAAAGATAAACCTCAACAAAGGCCAATAGCTATTCCAGGTACTTTAAATGAGACTCCATTTAATCCAGCTCAGCAATATAATCGAACTTTTGTAGGAAAACCAAATAATCCAATTAATCAATTATTAGCAGAAACCGCAAATAATATGATGGAAGATGATAATTTTGCTTTTGCTTCTCCTGAAGTCGAAATGGATCCTATGAGTTTTATTCAAAATATTGATGCGCCTGTTGGAAGTGTTGATGGAATGTTAGCATCATCTAGACCAAGTTCAGCTGTAGAAATGGTACAAGTTAATCAAGTTCCAGATTTTACTGATTTAATGCAAAAAATGATTAAAAAAGGAATAATGTAATATGGCATACGGATTAGCAAAAATACCAGCTTTAGATTTTAGGCCTTCAATATCTTTAGGAGTTAAAATACCTTTTGCTGCTCCAAATGTATTTACACCAGTTTATACTTCGCAAGAACAAACAAAATATAATTTAATTAATTTTTTATTAACTGATGCTGGTGAAAGACCGATGAATCCAAATTTTGGGGCTAGTCTTAGAAAGTCTTTATTTGATCAAATAACAAATTTATCTTTAGATGAATTAAAATTATCATTAACTAATAAAATACAATCATATTTTCCTAACATACAAGTAACAGAACTATCTTTTTTAGGTGACCCTGATCATAATTCAGTAACTATAACACTTAGTTATTTTTTATTGGGTACAAATCAAAATGATACTGCGACTATAAACATACAAAACGCATAAGATGCCTAACCAAATAGACGTCACATATTTAAATAAGAATTTTACTTCTTTCAAATCTGATTTGATTGAATACGCAAAATCTTATTATCCTACTGTATATAATGATTTCAGTCAAGCATCCCCAGGTACAATGTTCATAGAAATGGCTGCCTATGTTGGAGATGTATTATCATTTTATTTAGATAATCAACTACAAGAAACTTTTTTACAGTATGCTAAACAGCCAAATAACTTATATACTTTAGCGTATATGTTGGGGTATAGACCAAAAGTTATTTCTTCGGCTATAGTAAATTTAGATGTTTATCAACAAGTTCCTGTTGTGACTTTAGGAGGGCAACCTTTTCCTGATTTTAGTTATGCTTTAACTATTCAACAAGGAATGCAAGTTCAATCTAATTTAAATAGTAGTACATACTTTTTTATTGGAGATTCTATAGATTTTACAGTATCTTCATCTCTTGATCCAACTAATGTTTCTATATATCAATTAAGTGGAAATAATCCTCAAACTTATTTATTAAAGAAAACTAGAAAAGCAATATCTGGTCAAGTTAAAACACAAAATTTTAGTTTTGGTACTTCTCAAAGATTTTCAACTGTTACTATTAATGATTCTAATATTATATCGATTATAAGTGCTATAGACTCAAATGGTAATGCTTGGTATGAAGTACCTTATTTGGCTCAAGATTATATTCTAACTCCAGTAGCCAATACAGCAGCAAATTTTCCTGCTTTAAATCAATATCAAAATCAAGTACCTTATATAATACAAAAACAATCTGTTCCTAGAAGATTTGTATCAAGATTTAGATCTGATAATACTTTAGAAATAGAATTTGGATCTGGAATTAATTCTGTTGCTGATGCTTCACTATTACCAAATCCAAATAATGTTAATGTTGGTTTTACTGGTGGAGGATTAAGTTATTTATCTAGTTCTTGGGATCCTACTAATTTTGTAACTACTCAAACCTATGGATTAGCTCCATCAAATACTACAATTACATTTAATTATTTATCTGGTGGTGGTGCATCTTCTAATGTATCAATCGGCGAATTAACAAAAGTAAGTTCTTTTAATTTTACTGGAAATAATACATCTTATAATAATACTGTAATTACTAATAATGTTAGTTCTTCAGTTGGAGGTGGGGATGGTGATACAGTTGAAGAAATTAGAATGAATACATTAGCAGAATTTCCAACTCAATGGAGAGCTGTAACTCAACAAGATTATTTAGCTCGAGTATTATGTATGCCTCCTATATATGGCAAAGTTTCAAAAGCATATGTAACTAAAGATGATCAAACATTTTCTAATTATATTGGAAACACAGGCGCTAAACAAAATCAATTATTAATATCACTATATACTCTTGGATTAGATACTAATGGAAATTTAGCACAACCATCTCCTGCATTACTTCAAAATATTCAAACTTATTTACAAGATTATAGAATGTTAACAGATGCAATAAAAATATTATCTGCATACATAGTTAATATTGGGATTAATTTTGATATAGTTATACTTCCTAATTATAATGGACAAGACGTAGTTTCAAGATGCATAACTACATTACAAAACTTTTTTAATATAGGTAATTGGCAAATAAATCAACCCATAATATTAACAAATATATATTCTTTATTAGATCAAGTACAAGGCGTACAAACAGTTAAAAATATTACAATAAGCAATTTAGTAGATTCTACAGGAAATACCTATTCTCAATATGCTTATGATATAGCAGGAGCAACTGTAAATAACGTTATATATCCTTCATTAGATCCCTGCATATTCGAAGTTTTGTATCCTAATAAAGATATTCAAGGTCGTGTAGTAACATTTTAATCAATAAACAATGGCAGTATATAAAATATTCGCATCAGCTGACGCCTCAATCTATTCTTCAGATATAGGTAAAAATACAGGATTAGATGAAATATTAGAAGTTGGAGTTAAAAATTATGGAGCTTCTATTAATGGTAGATATCTATCTCATACAACAGAAGATATTAGAAGATCAATAATAAAATTTTCAGATTCTGATATAGCTACAATTAATGCACTAAATCCTTCTGGAAATTCAAATTTTCAAACAAGTCTAAGATTATATTTAGCTAATGCTGAAAACTTGTCTACTACGTATTCTCTTTATTTTCATTCAATGAATCAATCATGGGATATGGGTACAGGCAAATTTGGAGACTATCCTGATACTATTAATGGAGTTTGTTGGAATTCACCTAATGCGTATGTCACAGGATCTAGCGCTAGTTGGACAGCAGTTACTAATTATTACACAGTTCCAGGAGGTGGATCATATATTCCTACATCTAGTGGATTTGCATATTCTACTCAAAGTTTTGGATATTCTGATAATAAAGATATTAATGTAGATGTTACAAACATATTTAAAGGCTGGTATTATTCTATATATGCAAATAATGGAATTTTAGTTAGACATGCTCCAAATATAGAAATAAATTCAGGATCTTATATAGAAACTAAATTTTTTAGCACAGACACTCATACAATATATCCTCCTACATTAGAATTTAAGTGGGATGATAGTAATTATATAACTGGTTCAATCATTTCAGATGATGATTTCGTAGTTAACTTTGCAAATAATAAAAGTGAATTTAAATACGGCACACAACAGTATAGAGTAAAATTAGCAACAAGAAAAACATTTCCTACTCGTCAGTTTGTAACTTCTTCAATATATTTAAATACCCTTTTATTACCTTCAAGTTCTTATTGGGCAATACAAGATTATAAAACAGAAGAAATGGTTATAGATTTTGATACTAATTATACAAAAATTAGTTCTGATGGCGTATACAACTATTTTAATTTATATATGAATGGATTGGAGCCTGAAAGATATTATAAACTCTTAGTAAAAACAGTAGTACCATCAACTCAAGAAAGTATAAACATAGATAGTGACTTGATTTTTAAAATTGTTAGGTAATGGCACAAAGTGTAAATTTAATAAAACAGGTTTACGGAATAAACACGTATAATAAAGTAATAGATATAACTTTTTCAGAGTTAGTAACTCCTACTCCTATTATACCAAGCTCAACTATATCTATTCAACAATTTTTTGATTATTATAATCAATTATTCTATGATATACCAGTAAGTGGATCAATTAATTCTCATATTGAATTAATAACAAGAAGTTCTCAATATGTAGGAGGCACAACTGTAAGTCAACAAGAACAAGCTCTAATAGATGAAATTAATTCATTAAGACAGCAAATAGTAGATTTAAGTCAGACTTATTTAACTGTAAGTAATATAACACAATAATGGAATTAGTAAATATATCATATACCGGCACAGGTACAGAAGCTCAAAATTATAGTAATATTGATAATTCATTAATATCTAATAATTACATTAATACTAGTTTTTTAGCTAATAGTAATGATTATATAGAAGCTTTTATATATGATGATTCTAATAATTTGTTAAATAGTGATTATAACTTAACAGATTATACATTACCTTCTAATAGTAATAGTAATAATGGTACGTACACATCTATTAATTTAGATCCACAAACATATGTAAATAATTTAGGTTTTGATAGAGGAAGTATTAATGTTCAATATAATTTTTTAAGAACATTATTTAATTCTTCTTTCGTTAATAACTACTGGATAAAACAAATTTCTTCTACTAGAACTGAATTATTACTTGCATCTCAAAATATTAGTGATTCTAATATATTAAATGGATTTAATTCATATCAAAGTTATGCTGCAAATAAAAATTATTTTTCTGATTTTTATTTAAATTTTGGTAATAATCAACTTATAATTGGAGTTAACGCGGCATACTCATCAGATTCAAGCGGAGCATATCTTTTAATAAAATTATATGAACCACTTCCATTAGATTTTGATATTAAATCAACTTTATGGATTGTTGATAAAATTGCAGAATCTGCAAATTATAATGTTAATATTCAAATAGAAGTAGATGCTATTAATAATCAAAATAATTTAAGAGGACCTAATTTTAAAATAGAAGTAAATCAAAAATTAGGTTTAACTACTCCATATTATAACTATAATAATTTATTATCAAGTCCTGTAACTTCATCATTTCAAAAATTGATGAGTTATTATCAAGATCAATCAATAAATATAAATGTTGATTATTCTAATTTCTCTAATTTTATTCATTTTTCTAGTGCTACAGAAAGAATTAGTAATTTTGTTTATAAACTTGGATTAATTGAATCATATAATAGTCAAATACAATCTCAAAAATCTGTTACTGGTGGAAATTTAGTTGCTTCTTCTTCTATTGGATTTTTAAGTCAATCGATAAATAATATAATAACTAATTTTGATAATTACGAATATTATTTATATTTTACTTCTGCATCCTTTGCATGGCCAAAAACTAATAATACACAACCTTATACATTAGCGTCTGTTAATTCTACTGCTGGTTTAAATTGGTTAGGTAATTCTACAACTCAACCAGTAGGAAATAATATTTCTATTTTATATTCTGCTTCATATTATGATCTAACTAATAAAGATTTACTAACAAATTCTATTCCTAGATATTTACAAGATGATCCAAATAATATTCCGTATTCTACTTTTGTATATATGATGGGTCAACATTTTGATAACATTTGGATATATTATAAAGATGTAACTAATAGATATAATAATACAAATAATCCTAACACGGGTGTGTCTATGGATCTTGTTGGAGATGCTTTAAGAGGGCTAGGAATGCATCTTTATACTAATTCTAATGTATCAGATAATTTATATTACTCTTTATTTGGGATTAACGCTAATGGTAATTTATTGCCTCCAACAGGATCGGAAAGAATTACAAATTTTGTAACATCTAGTATAGCTACTTTACCAGCTCAGACTATACAAAATGAAATATATAAAAGAATATACCATAATTTACCTTATTTGTTAAAAACAAAAGGTACTCATAGAGGATTAAAAGCTTTAATAGCATGTTATGGAATTCCTGAAAGCATTTTAACAGTTAATGAATTTGGAGGATATGATTCTTCTGTACAAGATGGTCTTTTAGAAATAAACAATTTAAAAGCTTATACAGTAACCAGTAGTTTACAAATATCAGCGTCTGTATTATCACCTTATATAAGTAATCAATATTATCAAACAAATAGAAGAATAAATTCTTCAAAAATAGAAATTGGATTTTCTCCAGCTGACTCTATTAATGCTTTTATTACTGGTTCTTTAGGATATTTTAATATAGATCAATTAATAGGTAATCCTAATGATCAATATTCTGCATCTTATCAAACTTTAGAAGCATTTAAAAATACTACATTTAGTACGTACGCAACATATCCTAATCATAGTATAGGAGAGTATATTCGAATGATCAAATTTTATAACAATTCATTGTTTAAAATGATCAAAGATTTTGTGCCCGCTAGAGCAAATGTATCGACAGGAATTATTGTAAAACCACACATATTAGAAAGAAGTAAATATGCTAGACATCAACCAACTGTAACATCAAGTTCTTTAGTGTCTGAAATAAGTGGAAGTAAAATAAGTGGATCTGATCCCTCTCTAATTAGTAAATCCACTGCATTTGTAAAAACAGAATATTCAACTTTAGGATTAATTCCAGTTTCGCATAGCGTAGGATTTGAAAAATTTACTGGGGAATTTAGTGGATCTAGTTTTAAATCTACTTACCATAACAAAAGTCAAATTGAAAAATCATATCAACCTTTTCAAAATTTAAATCTTGGATATACTCCTAGTCAAAGTATTAATTTTGGTGCATTGTATCAAAATATTTCAAGTTCTATAAGATCTAATACTTTTTTTCATCTTGATTTTGGAGGAATTTTAAAAAATCAAGCTACAAACTATGGATATATTACTCAATCCATAATACTGGGTAATTCTTATCAATCAAATCCAAATAGTCAATATGCTTATGTACAAGATTATAATTATAATTTAAGACGAAGTATAATTCCTAGATATAGTGGATCATTTTCAATGGCAAAAACCTATAATATTTATACTACTGGTAGTGGAAATTATGGAGGAGATATATCTTATGGTAATGATCCAATGATAAATTATTATTCAAATAAAATAGGATTATTTACTCAAGTAGAAACTAGTTCATTTATTCCTGGTGAAATAAACGCTACACTAACTTATTTAGTAGACGTATCTGGAGGATTGCAAGAATTAAATCAAAATAATACTCATTGGACAGATATACAAAATATATTTCTACAAGGTAGTACTGCGACTATTAAACAATTTGATAATAAAAAATATGGTAATCAAAAAGCCACTGATGGAATAAAAACTATTTACAATAGTGGATATTCTTATTCTCCGCAATTGTATTTTGTTACTGGGGTTGATACACAATTATTTTTTACTTACACTGGTAATTCTGCAGTTTCTAATTTTATTGCGTGGAATCCATCTACAACCGATGTTCCAGCTTCTAATGCCTATATAAAAGGAGGAGGAGGTTCTCCTTATTATGCTCCAACTATTACAAGTGCTCCTACAAGAACTGGAAATATATATAATATATTTGGATCTTCTGGACCTTCTGTGGGTTATACACCAGGTACTGTTGGAGTTTCTTTTCCATATTACACTCCTACAGTTGCTGGAGTTAGTAGTTTTTCAACTAAATTTAGTTTAACGGTAACCTTGCCAGATCCTTTAACTCAAGGAGGTTCTACAGATACTGCTATATACGCTTATCAAGTATATTTAAATGGTAGTTTATTACCAGGAAGCTCTACACAATTAATGAGTTTTAGTTCAACTTATACTGCAGCAGTGACTACTAATGCTTCAATAACTACATTAGGAGCTTTACCAGGAACAGTAACAGGATTATCTAATTTAGGAGTAACAACTTTAAATTTAGTTGGCCCAATTAATATAAATGGTACTCCTATAGGATCTTCTAGTGATAATATAACATTGGCTTTGTGTCAATGGTATCAAGGATCATCAATTAGACAGGGTTATTTAGTCATATCAGGAAATGGACCTTTAGGAGGTATACCAACATCTATGACTAGTTATATAACTATTTATGGAGCATCTGCAACTATTATAAGTAATCCGTCTCCATCTAAAACAACAACAGCATCTTCAAACTATTCAAAAACTTTTAATATTAATTATACAACTCCTGGTGTATCAATAACACCCGCAGATAAAGTATATTTTCAACTAATACAACAAAGTGTAACTACTGATAATTATATAGCTTATTTAAGTGTAGGATCATCTAATAGTAGTTTAGGATTAAATACAGCTGCAATTGGAGCTGGAGGATATCCTTACGCAACCTCTAGTGTAGCTAATGGTAATTTTATATATGCCGCTTCAAATAATACTGCTGGAACTTCTGGATCTCTTGTGCTAAGTCAAAATTTATCTAATTATTTGGGATACCAATTCGTTCCATATTTTGTGTCTGCATCAGTAGTATATTCAAGTAGTTTATATAGTATTTCAGCATCTTATGGAGATGTATCTTATGCTTTTCAACCTCAATTTGGAGATAGAATAGTTTTATCAGATGGAAGTAGAATAGAAAATCTAGATGTGGTTGGATACTCAGTTGATTCTAATAATAGAGTTAACATATCAGTGATACCAACAATATTAAGTAGCTGGGTATCAAATCCTAATAATATACTACAATTCTTATTATTAAGAAAATATGCTGATGAACAAAATGTTCAACTAACGTTTGTAAAAAAACCAGGACAAACTTCATATGGATTTTTAATACCTAATAATATTAATCCAGAAGTATTATTAAAAATTAATACTATACAATCACAAGTACAATCTCAAATATTATCTACACAGATAAATACAAATGGATAAAGATTTTAAACTTTAATATATTTATAAACAGAAAAACACATTAAAACATGGCATATTTAAGTAATACTTCAGTCGTTATAGATGCTATTCTTACCAAAAAAGGTAGAGAATTACTAGCTAGAAACGATGGATCATTTAAAATCACTCAATTTTCTCTTTCAGATGATGAGGTAGATTACACGTTATACAATCCAAATCATCCATCAGGATCTGCATTTTATGGAGAAGCAATTCAAAATATGCCAGTTATACAAGCTTTTCCAGAAGATAATGAAATTATGAAATATAGATTAGTAACTTTACCAAGAGGTACTTCTCAATTACCAGTAGTTAGTATTGGATATAGTGTGATTACACTATCACAAGGAGCTTCAATTTCAATTACTCCTCAAACATTAAATTATTTAGGAGCCACTTCTACTTATGAAACCGATGGATACACTTTTACTATCGGAGATGTTAGAACTACCAGCACTTTTACAGGAGTTGGAATTAATTCAAACGCAGCTTCATCAGCGAATAGTACACAAACTTTAGGAACAAACGTAAGTCTAACTGTTATTGGTACTACACTGAATATGTCAGCTACAACTGTAAATACTTTATTTGGATCAAATACAACACTTTACACTTTGTTAACTGTAGTTGGTAGAGATTCCGGCGCTAGAATTACAGTTCCTGTACAGATAAATAAAGTATCATCTTAAAAATTAAAATATGTCATATACACCGCTAGCAGCGACTGATTTTGTAGTATCATCTGATGCAATTACTGCTCCTGCATGGAGTACTAATTCTCCTACGTTAACATCATTTTTTGCAGCTTCACAACCTTCATCTACTACTATTACATCTGATGCATTTTATTTAAATGTATATCAATTATCACAAGGCACCACTGGAGCAGCTGTTCAATTTTCTATTGCGTATGGCCACGCCTTTGGATCAGGATCTCAATATTATAATCCTCTAGTTGCTGGAATTAGTCCATCATATACTACGTATAAACAATATAAAAATTTAGTATATGGTGCATTTGTAACAGGATCTCAAGGATTTAATTTTGGTGGTTTAGCAAATAATTCAAGGTATATTTACGCAATAAATGTAGATAGAAATAGATATAAAGAAAGTTTATTACCTGGATCATTTAATTTAACTTTAACTGGTCCTGGAGGTACAATCACTTTATCAGATAATAGTAATAATTCTAATGTTATAAATTATTTAGATTGTGGAAGAGTATTTGATATTGTATCAGGATCTAATGGATATGCTAGTGTTTCAACTCCAACCGGAGCTACAAAAGCTGGATACACAGCTTCTGGATCTTATGGATTTTTATTGCCTGATATAGGTACTATTATATTAAATCCAGGTGCATTGGCATTAGGAAGTTCATATGGAGGAGTAGGACTAATTGTAGATGAAACTTCAAATCCATCTACACCATATTCATCAACTAGCAATACTAGTTTATTTACGGCCATATCTTCAGGAGGAAGTTTTCAATTAAGTTCATATGAAACAATTTCTTCTGATTATATATTTGTAAGAATACAAAATTCACAATATAATTATTCTTCAAATCCTACATTTACATCAGGATCTAATGGAGGATTAGTATATCCAATATTAGTTAATAGTCCGCAAACTTTTCCAACTACTATAGGATTGTATAATGATAATAATGATTTAGTGGCAGTGGCTAAAATGTCAGTGCCAATGGTAAAAGATTTTACTAAAGAAGCTTTAATAAGAGTTAAATTAGACTGGTAATATTTTAATATAAAAAATGAGTAGAGCTTTTAATACGATTAATTCATCGGACCGTTCTACAACTCCTATTAAATTACGTTATACTGCATCCTATAGTAGTGCTACATTTAGTAACTATGGTATTTCTGTTCTAAGAGGAATTAATGGTCAAATAAATATAAGTGGATCTGTTCAACAGAGCACGCTAATTTATTACTCTGCGAAACAACTTTTTTATTCTAATTTTACTACTGGATCTTATTTATCTACGGGTTCTAGTTTTGATAATTCTTTACAATCTAGTGCAGCTTCAGGAACTTTTGATGCTGATGTTAGATATTTTCCTACAGAATCAAATGCACAGATATCTGTACTTTCTATTCCAAGAAATGTTTTTGGAGAAAATATAGGACGAAATAGTTTTATTTTATCATCTTCTTTATATTATATATATGATGACGGAAATGGAAATGTGCTAGCTACTAGTGGCAGTTCTTTTGTTCATGTAGGTAATATTTTATACAATCAAGGAATAGTCATAATAACAAACAAAGATTATTTAGGAATATTCCCTCCTGATTGTACATTAAGTGGATATGCAACTGAACAAATACCTAGTCCAAGTCCTACTCCGACTATTTCAGTTACACCTAGCATAACTCCAACTATTTCAGTTACACCTAGTATAACTCCAACTATTTCAGTTACAGTATCAATTACTCCTAGTGTAACACCGAGTATTACTCCTAGTATAAGTAAAACACCTAGTGTTTCTGTTACTCCTAGTGTATCAACAACTCCTGGATTATCTCCTAGTATAACTCCTAGTATAACACCTAGTATATCTGTTACACCTAGCATAAGTATAACTCCTAGTGTAAGTATAACTCCTAGTGTATCTGTTACACCTAGTGTATCTATAACACCTAGTATTTCTGTTACTCCTAGTATTTCGGCTACTCCTAGTATATCAGTAACACCTAGCATATCAGTTACTATTAGTGTAACTCCTAGTATTTCTGTTACTCCTAGTGTATCAACAACTCCTGGATTATCTCCTAGTATAACTCCTAGTATAACACCTAGTGTTTCTATTACACCTAGTGTGAGTATAACTCCTACAGTTTCTATTACGCCTAGTGTAAGTAAAACACCTAGTGTAAGTATAACTCCTAGTGTATCTGTTACACCTAGTGTGAGTATAACTCCAACAGTTTCTATTACACCTAGTGTAAGTATAACTCCTAGCATATCTGTTACCCCTAGTGTAACTCCTAGTATTTCTGTTACTCCTAGTGTAAGTCTTACACCGAGTATCTCAGCTACTCCTAGTGTTTCAATTACACCTAGCATAACTCCTAGTATATCAGTAACACCTAGCATATCAGTTACGCCTAGTGTATCAACAACTCCTGGATTATCTCCTAGTATAACTCCTAGTGTAACTCCTAGTATTTCTGTTACGCCTAGCATTTCAGTTACTCCTAGTGTAACTCCTAGTATATCAGTTACTCCTAGTGTAAGTAAAACTCCTAGTGTTTCAATTACTCCTAGTATTTCAGCTACTCCTAGTGTAACTCCTAGTGTATCTATAACACCTAGTGTATCGATTACACCTAGTGTAAGTATTACACCTAGTGTAAGTATAACACCTAGCGTATCTATTACCCCTAGTGTAACACCTAGTGTTTCAGTTACTCCTAGCATATCAGTTACTCCTAGTATTTCTGTTACACCTTCAGTATCTGTAACTCCTAGTATTTCAATTACACCTAGTGTAAGTGTAACTTCTAGCGTAAGTATAACTCCTAGTGTATCAGTTACTCCTAGTATTTCTGTTACTCCTAGTATTTCAATTACGCCTAGTATAACTCCTAGTGTTTCAGTTACTCCTAGTATTTCTGTTACACCTTCAGTATCAGTTACTCCTAGTGTAAGTAAAACTCCCAGTGTTTCAGTTACTCCTAGTGTAACACCTAGTATATCAGTAACACCTAGTGTATCAGTAACACCTTCTATATCTGTAACACCTAGTGTAAGTATAACACCTAGCATATCTGTTACCCCTAGTGTAACTCCTAGTATTTCTGTTACCCCTAGTATATCAGTAACACCTTCTATATCTGTAACGCCTAGTGTAAGTATAACTCCTAGTGTTTCAGTTACTCCTAGTATTTCTGTTACACCTTCAGTATCAGTTACTCCTAGTGTAAGTATAACTCCCAGTGTTTCAGTTACTCCTAGTGTAACACCTAGTGTATCAGTAACACCTAGTGTATCAGTTACCCCTAGTGTTTCAGCTACTCCTAGTGTAAGTGTAACACCTAGTGTTTCAGTTACTCCTAGTATTTCTGTTACTCCTAGTATATCAGTTACTCCTAGTATTTCAATTACACCTAGTGTAACACCCAGTGTTTCAGTTACTCCTAGCATATCAGTAACACCTAGTATATCAGTTACTCCTAGCGTATCTATTACACCTAGTGTAAGTGTAACTCCTAGTATATCAGTAACACCTAGTGTAAGTATAACACCTAGTGTAAGTATAACACCTAGTATATCTGTAACACCTAGTGTATCAGTTACTCCTAGCATATCAGTAACACCTAGTGTTTCTGTTACACCTAGTGTTTCTGTTACACCTAGCATTTCAATTACGCCTAGTATATCAGTAACACCTAGTGTATCAGTTACTCCTAGTGTTTCTGTTACACCTAGCATTTCAATTACGCCTAGTATATCAGTAACACCTAGTATATCAGTAACACCTAGCATTTCTATAACTCCTAGTATTTCAATTACACCTAGTGTAAGTGTAACGCCTGCAGTATCAGTTACACCTAGTATATCAGTAACGCCTGCAGTATCAGTTACACCTAGTATATCAGTAACGCCTGCAGTATCAGTTACACCTAGTGTTTCTGTTACACCTAGTATATCAGTAACGCCTGCAGTAAGTATATCTCCTACTCCGAGTACTTCACCTCCTGCAAACTTTGCAAATACTATTTATTTAGCTACAAATGCATATGATTCTTGTAATGGAGCAACTGTGCCTGGTACACCTGACGCAAATGCGGGCACTGGCGGTACTACTACTGGAACTGGTGGTAATGCTCCTACTTTCTGTGCAAGCACAACATTCACAAGTAGTACTTTTGCTACTTTAAATACAGGAGTATACTATATTCAATTTAATAGTTGTTCTCCTGGAGGAACTAAAGAATCACCAAGTTGTAATCCAGTATATTTAGCTATTAATGTTACTAATGGTAGTTCATTTGCTACAGTTAATACTGGATTTACACCAACTTGTGGAACATGTCCTCAACCATCACCTACACCGTCGCCTAGTCCTACTCCAGCAGTAAGTAATACTCCAGCAGTATCAGTTACTCCAGCGGTAAGTAGTACACCTAGTATATCAGTTACTCCAGCGGTAAGTAGTACGCCTAGTATTTCAGTATCAGTAACTCCTGCAGTGTCAGCTACTCCTAGTGTAACACCTAGCCATTCTCCATCTGTATCAGTTACTCTAGCTAAAGGTTTACCACAATTACCTAGTAGTTCATCATGTACTCCAGGTGCTAATCTTAATATTTACTTAAATTCAACAGATAAAGCTACATATACAGCAAATGGTGGATTCTTTGGAGTTGGAATGGTTGCTAGAAATTCATCAGGAACTCCTATAAATGGAATTATTTATGTATATGATATTAATGATGCTGTACAAACTACATATACAATTGCAGCTAGTACTGGAGTAATGACTGCAAGAGGTCATCAATGTTAATAATTAATAAATTAAATGAATATAAATTATATTTATAATAAATGGCTAGATCGGTATTCATAGTATTAACAACTGCAGGAAATGACACTGGGCCTTTTAACTTGTATTCAAGTTATGATGGCTTTGTAACACCTTTTGAAACTGGCATATCTAAAGCTGCTTTACAAGGCGGTTATTTATCTGTGTTAGTACCTAATGCTACCACAGTTATACAAGTTAGATCTACTGGAGTTTGTACAAATTTTGTTAATATTTCTCTTATTACATATTCGCCTACTCCAAGTCCTACTCCAAGTGTAAGTATGACAGTTACGCCAAGTGTAACGCCAACAATAACACCTACTGTATCTGCTACACCTAGTTTAACACCAACTGCTACACCTAGTATTACTCCTAGTATAACACCATCAGTTAGTAAAACACCCAGTGTTTCTGTTACACCTAGTGTATCAATAACTTCTGGTGTTTCTGTTACACCTACACCTAGTGTTTCTGTTACACCTAGCTTAAGTATAACACCTAGTCCAACACCTAGTACTAGTGCACCTAATGTAGCAACACTAACAATTTCATTTACAGCACCATCAATTGGAGGACCTACATTTAATGCGACTTTATCAAAAGCTCTAGGCTCAACTATTAGAATACAAAATTTATTAGTTACTGGATATAATGCAACTGGTTGTAATTTTGGTACTGATATAGATAGTTTCCAATTAAGCACAAATCCAATGTCAATAAGTTCAGGAAATACATTTAATTCTGCGGCTGGGGGATTTGAATCCAACTTAGCTAATAGATCATCTGTAAGATCACAACAAATTGGATTGATTGGTGGAAACTATAATCAAATATCTATAGACCCAGGAACAGGAACATTTGTGACAGTAAATAGTGGAGGAACAATAGTAGTAGGATCTACAACTGTTACTATAACAGTTCAACCTTGTTCAACTGTAACTAGTTGGTAATAAAAAATTAAATCATGGCATTTTCATACGTACCTTTTACTCTTACACTAGCAGCTGAATCTACAATCTATCAGAATGAAGTAAGATGTCATGTATCAGAGAATGATTTTAATTATTCTTTGAATCCATCAATGTTTAATAGCGCTAGTTTTTCAACAGGATCCTATATAATTTCTGGATCTCAGGGTCCATTTTTTACTCCATTAGGGTTCACAGGAAGTTATAACTATATAAGATCGGGTAAAATGCAAGATTCTGTAACTGGGTCAAGCTTTACGCCTTATGCAACTACCGTTGGATTATATAACGAAAAAAATGAATTACTAGTAGTTGGAAAACTAGCGACTCCGTATCCAATTCCTTCTAATACCGATATAACATTTATCATTAGATATGATTCTTAATTATGGATTATCAAAAAATTTATGATAAAATAATAAAAAATGCAAAGTCTCAAAAAAGATTAAAAGGAGATGATAAACATTATGAAGGTCATCATATAATACCAAAATGTATGGGAGGTCAAGGATCTTCCTCTAATATAGATACGCAAGAAATTATTGATTCTACTGTATCTGCTGCTAATCATTTTAATGTATCTAGAAAAACTATTAGAAATTGGATAAATAAAAATTATTTAATTCGTTGGGATAGTTAAGATATTTATAATAAATTAGTCTATGGGAAATTGGTTACACGAAGGGAAAGAGTACACAAAAATAAATGACTTCCCCGATACTGCAGTTGGCTTTGTTTATAAAGTTACTAACACAAAATCCGGCAAATTCTACGTCGGTAAAAAGATCCTTAGGAATGTATTGACCAAAAAACTAACCAAGAAAGAAATTTCCGAATGGGTTAAACCTGGTAGGATTCCAAAGAAAAGAAAGGAAGTAAAAGAAAGTAATTGGACAGATTATTACGGTTCTAGTAAACTTGTAATGGAAGACATTAAACTCTTGGGTAAGGACGCATTCACTAGAGAGATACTAAAGATCTGCACCGCAAAAAAACAAATGAGCTATTGGGAGACCTATTATCAAATGGTAATGGAAGTTTTAAGTGTGGATTCCTATAACGAAAATGTTTTAGGAAAGTTCTATCGTAGAGACGTGTCCCCCGCTGTCCCGGACTTACAGGACGATGAAGAATAGAAATTGTAATTGAATATATAGAAAAAAGAAAAGGAGCTTCTAAAGAGCTCCATTTAAGTTTTTTTGTTTATCTTTTATTAATGTCTTTAACATAGGAATTAAATAATAAGCCTCTTTATCACCTTGATATAATTCCCCGAGTTTCTTTTTTAATTTACTAATTGAATAATCTTTCCATCTATCTTTAAACCAAATAATCATTTTTTGCTTATGATTATCATCTTCTTTTAAAAGATCTACTAATTTTATTGCCATTTTTACTTATTTAATTTTAATTGAATTAACAGCTGATTCTAGTTGTTTAATACAATCTTCTTTTTTAGTTATCGGTTTTTCTGTTTTATATAGAGTATCTCCATAAGATTCATGAAAAGAAGATTGACTTCTAAATCCAGTTGCAGGTAAAGTACCTGATGAATATTTTTTTAGATATCCAGTAAATCCTGTTTTAGTTTGCACAATAACTCCAGCAATCTTAAAAGCTAGTTTATTTAATATCATAACATCTTTTATAAAAACATTTTTTTCTTCTGTATTGTCTTCTTTTAAAAGATCTGTTAATTTTATTGCCACTGTAATTATTTTACTAATAAATATGCATATTAATACATAAGACTTCTGTATTGGATGCCTTTATTGTAAGATCCAAGTATTATTCATACATTAAACCTTTATGTTTTACCTCATCTAAAAATTCCGGTCTATTAGATAAATTAAACGTATCGGGAAAAATCCAAGTATAAGGAATTTGTTTGGTTGGTTTTTTTGCGCCATGATTTATTGCTACATGTTTCCACCATAGGCAGCTTTTATCTTCTATGTTCAGATACTTCTGGGAAGTCATGGGGTTTAAAGGGTGATTGACTAATAGATCCATCTGATATAACCATTGGTCTGCGTATTTGTTCTGAGAGATAAACTCCCCATTTTCACTTATAAGATATTTAACTTTCCCGTTTAAATTCTGTCCACCGAAGATTTGATGTAGTCCATCAAAATGGCCTGTACCACCGAAAAGAATTGATTCTGGGTCCACTAGATGTGGATAACTCATTGCAATGTATCTAGCCGTATTTTTACAAGGATACAAAGGACTTCTAAATCCTTGGTGCTTTTTAAAATAAGCTTCAAGTATTTTAGCGAATCCCATCATTGTCCACGGTGTTGAATTATTTCCATTTTCTATGTCCTGTAAAAGGTAAGCAAGATCTTTGGCTGCTTTTGCAGGGCCATCCAAAATCCAATCTTTTACGTTAGTTCCCTTTGGATAATAGATTTGAAATAGATCGTTTCTTGCGTGTCTGTTTTGCGTAAAATGTTGTCTTGTGGCTTCAATACCTTCATTTTTTAGTTTCATGAAAGTTCCCCAATGTTCGTTAGTAAAACTAAAAACAAGGGTATAAAACATTCTTAATTCGTTGTCTGTAACTTGCTGCATCACAGTGCAGTAGGGATGCTCAGCCCATAATAATCTATGACTAAAAATTTGATATTCATCTTTCAATAAACCATCGTCTCTTTGATCAAATTTTTGACAGAATTCAAAGAACTTTTCAATTCTTTGTTCCAAAGACCAGTCTTTCATCCAAGAATCTATAGGTTTTTTACCTTTGAATTCTACTTCGCAAGTCGATGGATATAGTATATCACTCATATTATTTGTATAGTTCGTTTACTTTTTCTTTGTATTGTTCTTCTGTAATTAGCAAAGATTTAATCACTTTATCGTCGGATGGGTGCGCTGACATACCGTTAAAGCTTGGTACCAAACCAAGATCTAGCATTGCTTTTTGTCTACCGTAAGGGTGATCTTTAATAGAAGAGCTATTCCAAACATGGTCAAAATCTAAATGATCATAGTCATGTCCTGGACGAACATAATTTTCAATCCATCTAATAAAATCACAAGCAATATCTTCAGCATTATATGGAAAACTACCAGTATCATCATAAATTTTTTTCATTGTAAGATCTAAGAAAGTTAGCTCATCCATCTTAGATGATTTAGTAGCTAAATAACTAATACACTCTTTTGCATTTTTACCATAGTAAAATGAACTTTCTCTATCTACAAAATCTGGGAACCAATCTGCAATATCAGCAATAAATGCAGCATATTGAAATCTATAAGCTCTTAATCCATTATCATAATTCCATTTAAACATGAAATCTCCTACTTCCCTTAATTTCTTTTTCTCACCTGATTCTAAAAATTTAGCTATATCTTGACAAAGTCTTGGAGCGAATTCGCATAAATAATAATCACCACCTCTTTTATAACTTTCTATAGGTTTTGGAAAACTAGGAAATTGATAACCAACAGACGTATAAAATGGTCTAGATGCAGCTTTAATAACTTCTGTCATATCTTTAGTATTTTGAGCCTCGTACATATCAGTTAACAAAGTGTTGTAATATCCTGATGGTTTCTTCGCATAATGAATTCCTGATCCAGTTATCCTATGAAATAGAAATAGATACAACCAATCTTCTAAATTAAAAATTTTCTGTTTCCCAGTCCACTGTTCTGTAATTTGTTTTCTTTGTGGAGTCATTATTCCAGCTTGCATTTTATGAAAATAAGGATGATCTTCACTATATCCATAGAATACATCATTTATAATCTGAGAGAATCCAGCATACTTTCTTTCAACAACATCATATAATTCAACATGCTTCATTAAATCATCTTGAATAGATGTATCCGCGTGTTTAATAATACCTAAATTACACTCAGCTTGTTGTATCGTTGCCATTTTAAAATATCTAAGAAATTCATCATAATATTTTGTTGGTGTAATAAATTTATTTGGTTTAGATTCCATATCGGTAATTTTTCTTTTCTTGTTTATGTGAGAAGGTTGTAATTTCTTGAGCAGCGATCTTCTTGAAAGTTTCTTCAACGGCTTGAGTATAATATTCTGGGTCTGATTTAAGGGGACTTGTATTGTCAACCCATTCTTGTTTTGCATGTCCAAATCCTAAAATTTTAATGTATGAAGATCCTTCTTGTTTTAGCGCTATTTCTTTTGTTTTTTCTATTGCTTGTTCTAAAGATTCTGCTTCTACACAACAAACATAATCTCTGCAAATATTCCAATTATTAATAAAAAATCGATCATCTTTATAATGAAGATAATATATTACATAAGGTCTTAACATAACTTTTATTTATATAAATGTAAAAAATTTTGGTGATTTAAAACAATATATCTTTCATGTTATAGCAAGAAAAAACCCCGGTGACTAGCCGAGGCTTTAAGCATTTTGAACATGTATGATTACGAATTAATATTCTTTCTTGTATCTTATAAAAGCTTTTTTAACAAGGTTTAAGATTTCTTGTTCAGAGCCTTTACCTGATCTTAATATGTCGAATACACCAGATTCAATTTGCTGACCACCTTTTGTATTTTCCAATCCACGATAAGTAACAGGAAAATTTTCTCCGTCGTCTTTAAAACGTTTGGTTGTTTGAATACTGCTTTCTTTTTTTACAGGAAATTCTTCTAATAGACTTTTTAATGTGATGTTCTTTTTCATTTTACCTGTGATGTTTTTGTTTTGCGTTATTTATATACATTGTTAATAAAGCTTCCGGACCATCTTGTAGGTTACCGTCTGCTTGAGGATCTTTTACCTTTTTCTCTATAGCATGAACTGTTTCTATACAGTGTTTCTTGATAGTCCTGTCACTATGGCCAGCATCTACTAATTTACATATAACATCGTACAGTCTTGCTCCGCCTTCCTGCCAGAACTCACCCCTTATCATAACGTCGGCTTTATCGTAATCTACTCTGTCCCATTCTGGGTCGGCCTCCATTATGTAATACTTAGATGCGTAATCATTGTCGTAAGTATTACCGCCTTTTTCATCGTATTTAAACGTAGCACCAAATTTTTGTTCTGTGATGTATTTTACGATGTCAAAGTTATTTTTCAAGATTACATTTGTTTAATGAACTCTATAATATCATTCATATGAAAACCATCATCTAATAAATTTTCTACTGCACGTGAAATTTCTCTTCCTCCAACTTCCCAAAAGCGATCATGATATGGAATCTCATCATCGTATCCCGGTTCTTCTGCATCAAATTCTTCTAAATCGTCAGGATGTATAACACCCTTTATACCGCTTAATGCACCAGTACCATCTTGAGATAAGTCAGAATGTTTATAGTCTTCATCCATTTCTTCATGACTATTTTGATCCATCCATTTTTTAATAATTGGATATATTGTTTCTGCGTACTCTTCAAAAGATCCAAATTCGTCTTGTTTTTCCGAGTAGATCATTTCTTGATCTGGATTTCTTTCTGCAAAAATAGCTTCTATGGGAGTACCTGGTTGATTATCCCATTTAGGAGTCGCAGCGAAGAACATATCTTGATCTGCACCTTGCTTGTCCCAAGTGATGATTCCTGGATACTCATAGTTAACTATGAATTCTCCAACTTGTTCTCCATCTATATCATGCATCCAAGCGTTATCTTTAACCTCTTGTTCGTGGTCTGCCTCAGGTTCTGCATAAATTTTATTAGGAGCTGGTTTTTTAGGGCCTAAATAAGTTTCATCTTCTCTTAGATCATTGGTATACCCTTTGAAAGTGTTTCCACCCCCAACTGGCATTAAATCTATATAGTTCTCATTGAGAGATCTATTAGATTTTTTCTTAGTCGAGGTTTTTTTAATTACTCCGTAAGGACCACTCTGGTTTTCTTTTAGAAATTTCTTAATGTTGAATTGATCTTGTGACATATTGATATTTGTGTATAATAATAAATATTAATTGTTTAGCCCTGATACTAGATCATTTAGTTTCTTTCTTAAAGATTCTAAATTTGTGTGTAACTCTCCCTTAAATTCTTGATCTATTTGCATTTCTGCAATACGATTCTCCATGTCTTCAACAAATTCAATGCACTGATTCGCCATTCCTTGAGGAGAAAAGTCTATACTATCATTAGCATACTCTCTCATTAACCACTTTTGTAAATCGTAAGATCCTTGCATTTGAGTTTATTTGTACCTATAAATATGCGGATAATTCTATTTAATCCAATCTTCAAAGGCCCAAATTGTGGCTATTACAGGATCTTCTGTTTCCCCATCAAATAAGAATTTCTTTGCAAAAGTTTCTACTTCCCACTTAAGACCCCATGCACTAGCTTCTACAAGAATTAACTCTATTTGTTCTTGTTCTTCTAGAGTTCTACCAATAAGTGGTACTTCATCATGTAATACTTGCAATTCCATAATTAATCCGGTTGGTTAAATTTGTAATGTTGTTTTTTTATACCTTCCATTTTTCTAAAGTAGTCTTTATCATTTGTTGGGCAATGTCTATATGTTGTAATTACGCATGATTGTATGAACATAATTAGACTAATTAATACAATAATTTTTTTCATATTTTTAATTTTAATGTGACATAGATGCATATCCACGTTGATTTAAGCTTTCAAATTTAAAATTTTTATCATTATACACTATCGAAGATGTAACAGCCCAAATAATTTCTCCTGTTTCGTTAATTATGATTGTTTTAATTGTTTCCAAAGGTAAAGATTTAATGTACGCAGTTGGTTTATAGATACTGGGTTTTCCTTGATACATTCCAATTTTATTGGAAAATGTTCCGTTTTTGTAGAACACACTCAAGCTTTTGTTACCTTTACCGCTTTTTGTTAATTCTGAATAACCGCTTTGTTTTCTCATATTTTTAATTTTTTAATTTACATAAAAAGGGCCAGAGAATTCTCTAGCCCAATTAATTAATTCTTACTGAACTGGTATTTTTGGTACCTCTGGTAAAGCTTGAATGATCGCTTGTGCATACACTAAGCTTCCATCTTTTAATGCTGCTACAGATACAGATCCAAAAGGTTGCCAATCTGATTGTACTGCGCTTTGTACTGATGCTGCTAATGCATCTCCACTAGCTGCAGTCAAAACGTGATAACTGATAATTTGTGCCATTTTTATTATTTGTTTGATTAAATATAATTGATTTGATTATACGAATGTTATTTAATTTTTGAGTGATCTACTATTTTTTTGTTCTACGTAATCTTTAAATACTAGATATCCACCGTAAATTAATGTTGCGATTATTAACACCACAATCAAAAATAGTCCAATCGTGGAATAAGTAATGATCAAAATTTCGAATAAAAAGAAGCACACTACTGTTAGTAGAGTGACTAGTAATGATTTAAATTTTTTCATGTTATAATAATTTTTTTAGTAAGGATGAGGAGGTGATTGTATTTGTCTTGGAGTGTCATGATTGTAGTTCTAACCATGCTTTAGCAGTATTGAAAGCCATTAGTCTAAGATTACTTTTCATACTTCCGTTATTAGAAAATTCTTCGTCATTATTCCAAATAGAAGGTGCTTGTGGTAGTGGCATCCAATGGGTTGGGTTAGGTAGAATTAAACTACTGTCTGTAATAGTGAAAAATGCATTATCTCCATCTGATGCATACCAAGCCTTATGTACTTGCTCTGTATCTGCATCTTTTTTAATTCCAATCGCACTCTGTCCCAGTGTCTTAGTTCTTGGTTAGAGCTCCAGTGCTCATCAATCACGTCAGGAGGAATTGCTTTAATAATCTGTTCAACTGTGAATATGGCTATCTCAAGAGCTTTTATATAGCTCTGGTCAACGTCAGCTAATGCGTCAAGAACCATTTGAGAGGCCTCGTGTTTAGCATTGCTCGGTGTCACGTCAGATCCAGTAAATTCTTGTGATGCTGCTTCGACCAATTCAAGAGCATTTTCAGATATCCAATTTCCCATGTTTACTCGATCTTTAACAGTAACCCTATAATCGTTATGTGCACCAATTTCTGTAATGATACCGATGTCACCGACTTGATTAATACTACCTTCGTGATCAAGTACTTTTACTTTATCGTTAAGTTGAAATTTTTTCATGTCAATTATTTTTTAATCTTAAAGAATTTGTTAACAAAATCGCTACTGTTATCTTCGTAAGGCCCATCCCTTAGAAAAAGAAGTACAAACATCGCTAGCGTATTTAGTACGGGGCAAACGGTCATTAAAAAATCCGTTCTAGCGGGCTTAAGCACTTTAAAATAGCCCTTTTCGGAATAAGCAATTCTAAGCCAATTCCATACAAATAGTGTGCTTAGCAGATAAACTGCAATACAAATTAATAGTTCCATATTTTTGTTTTTAAATGTTTTTAATTATCCCCGAAGGATACCGTACCGTATATACAAATATCCAATTTGGTACAAGCCAAAAATTGGGAATTTCTCCCGGTTTACTTTTGATCTACGGCCAAAATTTGTGGTTGTTCAAAAAATTTGTTAATAGCACCGTTAATGGTCGATTCTATTGTTCTCATGAACCTTCGTGTATCAGCGTCAATTCTGTCCAATTGAACTTGGTTGTTGTACTCGATAGAAAATTCGGCAGAATCGATATCCACAAAATCATTAGCATCAGCGTTATCAAAATCCTCTGCAATGTCTTTGTACACAGTCTCGATTAATTTTAACTGCAACTCCTTTGGAAGGGTGTACTCTACTGATTTTTCTTGGGCCGCAACGATCTCTTGTATTTCGGCCACCAATTGGTTAACGATCACTAGCACGTTCTCTTTGCTGTAGATCGAAGGAAAGGCCTGGGTAATTGAAAGCTCTGTGGCAATTGCCAACTCTTGAATTTTGTCTAACGTGTTTTGCATAACTTTTATTTTTTTATTATCTTAATAGGGTTATAAATGATCCAAAGTACTTATCAAACGTGTTAATGAGATTCTCGTAGTCACCCGACGTCATCTCATCTTTAATTTGTTTACTATCTAAGCCGAGTTGTTTGGCGTAAGAGGACGCGTACCCAAGCAGCACGAATGCGTTTCCTTCTGGACCGGTAAGATCGATCTCAACGTTACCTTCTAGTAGGTTTGCGTTTTCGAATAGTGGGTGCTTCATATTTTAGGCTTTATTGATTTGGTTATATTTCTCTAAGCAGGATTTGCAACCTATGACCTCTGCGTCCTGTGCGTAATTAAACGACAATGCTGCAGTGCCACAAAGGTTGCCTTTGCCCGATTGGTAGATGTGCGCTGTATTTGACCACACGTTGCCTTTGTTTCCAAACGGGTAAAAATTTGGTTTTAATTCTGATACTTTCATAACTTATTTATTTTATGTTTGATAACGGGTAAGCGTTAGCGATAATGTTCTTGTCTATTGTGCTGTGTTCTCCTCTAAGTTCTAGTCTGGTTAATATAGCTTCTGTTTGAGCTTGTACATGTAGTTTAGCAAACTCTATCATCATTTGATATACAAAAGCTCTTTCATTATCTTTTTGTATTATAAAATTAATTTCTGGTATAAACTCTTGTGCTGTATGTATATTCATGGTGTTATAATTGCCCCTTTTATAAAATGATTTGTAACGTTTTCCTGTACGCAAACTGCACTGGTATTATTACAGTGCCCAAACGCTTTGTTGGCAATGTCTACGGCCTCTTGTTGATCGTCTGCAAACACTCCAATTACGTTCGGCTGGCCGTACGGTCTAGTCACTGCGTAATATTTAACTGTTATTGTTTCCATTAGTCTTCTGAAATTGATTCTCCCAATTCGTCCTCTAAATAACTCTTAACTATATCGTAGGCAGTCGCACTGTCCAAATAATTGTATAACACGTACTCTGCTATCGGCGATAGATCTACTTCGTACGCTTCTAATAACTCTACTACTTTTGCTCTTGTTGACATAACTTTTATTTGTTTAAATCTAAGAAATTATTTTTAACCATTACCATTAAAGGAGTTTCTCTGGTACCGTGTATCCAATGAAACAACAGATCGTTCACTAGTTCTGCGATTAATGCTGGATCCTCTGTAATGTCCTGCAATGTGGTATCAAACATGTCCTCTACCTCTTGCGTTCTGTCTGTGTTGTTGGCGTCTAAGTAATAATTGATGTCCATAAGTTGTATATTTGGATATATTTTTTTGATGGTGCGAAAACTGGGGAATTCTCGGTGATGGGTTAAGTGAAGGGGCCCCCTAGGCCCCCTCGCTAGCTACAACAACCTAGTACTTTGCTGGACGCTAGCGCCTTGCTAGCGAGATGCTAGCAAGAAACTAGTGAGTCACTTGCAAATTGCTTACGACGCGTACACATCTGCCAACTGCCACAGACCTTGGTTCAATACCATGTCCTGTATTGGGTTGGTGATTGGGCGCGCTGTACGGTTGTTCATCTGGTACCCGCCTCTGATGATGTTCTCCTGTACCCTGTTGAATGTGTGCCATAGGGTATTGGGTGCATCGGCCTCTCTGCGTGGGTTCAATATCTCCATGATCTCGTAGTCCTCTGCTTGTCTGTCCTCTCCAATCCTTAACGCCAATGCTTCTATTGCAAAGGCGCGTCTGTCCTTAGCACTCATCTCTATACCTGTCCATCTGTTGATCTTCTCTACTGTACCGTTCAATCCCTCCATCTTCTGATCAATCATGTTCTGTACTTCCTGTAGTGTATACTTGGTGTGTCTCTCTTTGAATCCGCCGAAGTCTCTGTCCTTAACCATCAAACCGTTTGAGCATACCAATCTGAATAGGCCCATCTCAAAGTTAATTGGTCTGGATCCATCGTGGCTGTTCAACAGTACTACAGTAGGTCTTGCCTCTATTGCACCTGTTGTGTCCTTGATGTACAGATCAGGATGCTGGAACTCTGTGATGTGTACGCCGTAATTCAATCTCAATGGCACCTTTGTCCTTGATTGTTTTGCGTTGGTTAACTTCCAACCCAATTGATCCATGTGGTTGATGATGTCCGTGGTTGGTGTGAACTTGTAACGGTTCAGATTGATGTACGATGCGGGCTCGGTAGCAAAAATTGCGGGTGCAAGTTCCTTTGCTTTCTTAAGGTCCAATACTTTAATTTCTGTAGGCTGTGATAACTTTGTCATAACTTTGATTTTTATAATTTATTTGTGATGTATAGTGCTCCTAAAAAAAGGAGACAAACACTAAGTGCACTGTCTCCTTTCTAACCAATAAATCCGCAACTACTTAAACTGTTGCTAACTTCTCTGCATTAGAGATTCTACCACGAGTAACGTCGTAAGCTTCATTGACGATGCGATCGTTGCTGTACTTACCGCTAATCACGTCTGATACGTGGGTAGTACTGTAGCCTGTCATATCGGCCACTTTGGTGATATCACCTACTCTCAACTTACGGTTGATGCGGCTGATCTTTTGGGTGTACGACAATTTGTTGTACGTACTTGGTCTGTTGTTCTCTGTGAATGTAACGTTCATAACTTAAATTTCTAGTGTTGGCAATACTGCCTTTATGTAATTGAATAGGATATAAATATAATCAATCCTGGATGCTGGAGAAATTTAAAATCTCGGTGTAGCGTACTGCGTACTCAACCACCTCAAATGTACACTCCAAAGAATATTTAGGATCTTCACCTGTGATGTCAAGCGAAATGTATTTTCCAAGTACTTCTTTGTCAATGTTACACGAATTAGGTACTTTTATTGGTTCTGTCTTCCACGCTGTATGAGATTCGATGCCAATCAACATGATCTTATTGGCGGCTAAATTAACGATTCTGTACAATCCTTCAGACTGATAACCGGATCTAGAATTGCACATGATCTTGATGATAGAACCAAATCTAAGGGGTTTGGGTTCGAATTCGAAGTTAGGAAATTCCTCACGTAGCTTAGCTTTCCAATTCGAACACGCAGCTTTGTAAGCAGCTCTTGCAAATTTAGGATCCACTACCAAAGATTCAGAACATTTCAATTTGCCCTCGTACACGATCTCAAGATCAGCTTGATAGTAATCATTGCGTTGGCCGTTTTCCCAATCCACTTTGTAACGCGTTCCGCCGGTCCATAAAATATAGGATTTTTTAATAGTACCATTCATGTAGTGAGGATTATCACTATCTATACCATTTGGATTATTAGGATATTGGTTTCTACCGTACTCTGATAATCTAACTATTGTACCAACTGCTAAAGGATTCATAACTTATTTATTTTTATTACTGGGTGAATATATGAGGTGAGTTTTGACCCACCCCGTTTTGTTTAAATGATGTAAATGTACACCTAGTCGGATTCGAACCGACACTGAATAGATTCTAAGTCTATTGCCTCTCCCGTTGGGCTACAGGTGCTTGTATGCTGTGGAGGTAGGATTCGAATGTAAAGTAAGGCGCTTCTTAATAATACCTTTTGGATATCCTGCGCCTTACTAAGTTGCTAAGCAACGACTATTCTTCTTCATCGTATACGTCCGCGAATGGGTTGTACTGATCGTCAGCTGCTTCCAATTCCGCCAACATCTCTAACTCAGCTTCGCTCAATTCCTGATTCAGTGCGTCCTGTACCTTCTGTCTTTCTGGATACCAATACGCTCTGTATTCGTCGAACGTCATAAGATCGTTGGCAACTTTCTCTTCGTCCTTCCACATATCCAATGGACACAGACTGCAAAAATCACCATTGACAATAGCATTACCTTTGGTATCTACTTGTACGATGGTCACCCAACACTGCGGGTATTTGGCTTCGAACTTCTTACTCGCTGCTTGAATATCATTACACATGTATGTCTTAGATAATACTGTGTTACCAAAACGATCAACGATAATTAACTTAGCTAATGGCATAAATAAAAGTATTAAAATGTTAATAAAAATAATAGGAATTCAATTACTTCTTCATAAGCTGAGGATAGCAATTCTCTTTAGTAACTTCCAATAGAACAGCTTCCCAATAAACGATATCATTTGGTTGAGCAGCTAATATTTGTTTAATACAGAATTTAGTATTCCTTAATGCAACTGTACCTTTCCACGCATTCCAACAATAGTCCCATCGATTAGATCCAATACCGTCAAGCATTTTATTAAAGATAGCTTTTGCAGTATCCTTAGGATTAAGCTGTTTTTTTGGCATAAATAAAAGTATTAAAATGTTATAAATAATCTACGAATGAGCACTGGTGAACTACAATCATTGGGTATTGTCTACGAATTGATTACCAACTCAGCAGTATGCGGCGTAAGGCCTGCTTGGATTAAATCAGCCTTCAACTGTCTAACGCGCATGTACTTACCGTTCTTAACTGCGTATTGCGCCTTGATCTCGTTAATAATATTGCTTTCTTTTCTGAACTGAGCCATGAAAGCGTTGGCCTGCAACAATTGCGGCCGATTCTTGGCGTGCATCAATATGCGTCTTCCTAAAAAATCCGTACACTCTACTGTCATACTGCCTGATTTGGGCTCGTGTAACTTACTGGCAGAGAACGCGTTATACACGGTTTGCTCTGTACGACTGGTATTGTATCTTAACTCGTTGAATTCCATTGCTTTATACATAGTAGGCGGTTTTAGGTGTGGTGATGAATATAAGTAAATGTATAACAATCCTGTCAAAGTAAAAAATTTATTTTAAACCGCAACTGGTTGGAAATCAATGCTTTATCACCAAACGTAAGCAGGGAGCGTTCATAACTGATTGGTTACCAATGGAGAATTTTAGAATCCAAGCAGGGTTGGAACGGGCGGGCCGTACCAAACAGATAAAAGACCATCGTATGGGGAGCTCATGGGCAGCTTTTACAACTTTTGGTTAGTTTGTATACGTATTTTTGGATATCGTTTGGTGGTGAGAACGTGTGTAAAACTGGGGATGGTTCTCCCCTTGGTAGCATCTGATCTTGAACAATTCTACTCTTTATGTGGGTGGAATTTTACAACTAAAGAATTAGTTATCAAACTATAAATTTAGTTATAGACCTTTAATCCTTGTTTCCTTTCCAATACCAATCGTCTTGATTATAAAAGTGATTAGTCGATAAAATGACTGTTACTACCAATATAATACATGTGATTGGATTGTAGACTAGTATACTACCTATGCAAGCAATTATAATAATCTTGTATAGAATACCTAAGATTGGATGTTCATTTTTGAATATATTCATACGACTAAGTTTTTAGTTTTACTCTTTTCTTTACGTTACTTGGCAACATCTTAACATACCTTCTAAAGTTACCTCTATTCCTATACACTGCATGAGGTGAATTATATCCATCTATTCTCTTTAGATTAGGTATTTGAAATATAAGCTTATAACAGTGCATAGCACTTCTTATATCTTCAAATTCTAATGGACTTGTTTTAAGGTATATGTTAGGCATAACTACTTTGTTATTTTTTATTCTCTATAGATATTACCACATTTCTTACATTGATAATCTATTCCTGTCCAATATTGTCCTATGCATATATAGTATTTCCTTCTACTATGGAATAAGATACAGATTAATCTTTTGATTGTGTATTTGAGCATATACCATGCTGTTTTAGGTGGGTTAAAATTCTAGCATACTTTGTTGACCAAATCCATGCTTGTTCTATTGCCTTATCCATTTCTTCTTGTGTATATGTCTTAGGTTCTTCTTTTTGGAGTTGTTTGGCTTTTACTACACAATCTCTTAAAGCCATTCTATACCCTATTGAGGTATCAGATAAATCATTTTCTGCTTTCAATTCTTCTTTCATCCATTCTATTAACTTATCTAGGTTACTCATAACTCTTTTGTTTTTTATTTGGTTAGGGGTAAGTCAGATTCTAACTCTGCAATCCATTTGTCAATTAAATGTTGTTGTGCAGCTTTTCTACCCCATTTAAGTTCACGCAATAAAACATCAAGTGGGTGTGCTGATGGTGCATCAAGTGGACTAACATTTTTTTGTTCAGCTTCTTTCTCATTAATATCAATTAATCTGATATTAAGTATCTCAGCATAAGTTCTCATTGCTTTTAATTGGATAAGCAACAATCCTCTCTGCTCTCTATCAATTGTGTACCATCCTTCTGATTCAGCGAATTTTTCTAACTTAGAAATCTTCTCATTCAGTTCTGTCTCTTCTTGTAGTAGTCTTTCAATAAATGTACTCATGTGTTTTGTTATTCAGATAACCCTGTCTATGGTTTTATATATTGATTAAATCTTTCTCTTTAGATAGTTCAAATGAATAATGTTCACTTGTTTGAACTCCACTTGCCGTTTTGTATAATAACTCCCCATTTTTATAAACATAGATGGCTATTATAATTCTTGGTGTTTGTTCTCTTTCTGTTTTTAGATAAACAATATCACCTATTTCATATTCATTCTCTATTAACATCATGATTGATTTTTTAATTCATTAATCTTTTTCAGTAATTCATCTTTAAAAATATAATGTCTGCCGTTTGAATTATTATGGTAGCATTGTACATCCGTCCACTTTTCTAATTCTTCCAAGTGGTTGTTAGCTTTGTAGCCTTCGATGAATGCGTTAACCTTATCGTACATTCTTTCATTATGCTTTGTAGTCATTATATCTCTTTCTAAGTTCCAATAAAAATCATACGGCAACACTATTAGAAAATCTGATTTTAATTTATATTGTTCAATCATATCTTCATTTTCTATTGAGAATGAAAAGTCCTTATAAACTATTGCAAACTTTCTATACGCATCTGCCATCTTCTCTATGGATGGGGAAGTAGGTTGTTCTTTAGCATCTGTTATAGTCCATCCTCTTTCTACTTCTTCTGTCTTTGGTTCAAGGGAGTTTAAGTAAATTCTTAAAAGTTCTTCCAATGAGTTATTAGCTTTGAGTTGTGCTATTTCTTTTTTGAGTGCATAAATTTCATTATTCAATAACCTTTGTCTTGTTCTATAAGACTGCATTACATCCCTCATTACTTTCGGTAGTTGGGATATATCTTGATGAATCAAGTTCTTCGGGATAACTATATTTTGAAGTTATATCTTTAGCAAATTTTGCTTGTTCAACAAAAAATGGTTCATTGGTATAATCTTTCAATGCCCTTTCAAGTAGTATAGCTTTCCTGCCATTTTTCCAAGCTATATCAACTATTATTTCTAGTGGGTAATTCTTTATAGCGTGTTCTTTCCAATTATCACCAAATGTTGCGGTTATAAATGGCTTTTCAACATTAGATTCTATTTCTGTTATTATTTCTTTAAATGGTTTCATAATAATACTTTAGTAAGCACACTACCCATTATTAGATAGTGTGCTTTGATTGGTTAATTAACTCCTGTTGCTTCAATTCTTCCATCTCCTTCGCTGATAATAACAGAATCACCTTGCTTGAATCCTGCATCTTTAAAATGTGGATTATCAATCAAATCTTGGTCTGTTAAGGTTGCATTAGCTGCCTTATGAGCAGCTTCTAATAATGATGATTCTCTTGCTGCATTTGTATAAGGTGTGTTGTCTACTTCATTACTTTGTTCAGGTTGGTCAGGAATTACTTCAGATAACAATCCATTAACGGCTCTGTATGGTTTTCCGTTATACCTAAATTCAAATCCACCATCTCGCATTGAAATAATAAACCTTTCTCCCTTATCGGTTAATAATACTATTGGAAGATAGACTCCTTCAAGTTGAAGGAGCCTGTCCTCTGTTACTGTTAATTTCATAATTAAAGATTTATGCTTTTTAAATAGGTGATTACATCTCCATCAGAACATAATTTGATGGATGGATAGTTAAAGGCTTTTGCTGCCTTTTTTCTGTAAATGTCAAAAAGTGTTTTCATTATTGTTGGGTTTTAGTTACATAATTTGTGGCAATACTTTTAAAGTATTTTAATTGGTCAACACACTCTTTAAATGATTCAGGTTCTGTTAGAGTTGCAAAGAGTTCCATTGATTTTTGCATATCTTCTAATTTACTTAGCTTAGGTGTAGAACCATCATAAGCTAATCCTGTTGACAATATACCCTCAACTACTTCTGCTCCTGTTTGGTCTACAATAACCTTTACATGAGGATTATAAGTTTTTCTTAGGTACATTACTAGCGGTTTTGCTGCTTCAATTAATAACTGATTTGTTTCCATATTATTTTGTATTCAGATAATCCTGTCTACGGTTTTAGTGTTTTTAGTTCTGCAATTTTGTTTTTAGTTGGTAAAGTTTATTTATCAATTCTTGTGAATTAATATCAGTACCATAATGATAACGTTCTTCTCTCACCCACTTCTCTAATTCATCCAATGAGTTATTAGCTTTGTAGCCTTCTTCCTTCCCTTTTATTAATCCTAATTCATAACTATAAATGTCTACCCATTGACTTATCTCTTTATCGAATGTTAGTTTAGATATTTTATCTTCCTTCTTTATGGATGGGGAAGGTTGTTCTTCTAATTCAATACCTGAATCTTTTAGGAATTGAATTGCTTGTTCTTTAGTTTTAATATTACCCATAACAGTTTTTATAGCTTCTAATTGTTTATCAATTACTGTTCTGTCTGTTATAGTCCATCCTCTTTCTACTTCTTCTGTCTTTGGTTGTTCTAGTTTAGGGAAATCATCATTACATATTCCACATTGACTTATAAGTACATTAGGATGATTAGGACATAGTTTAAATCTTTCTTTAAGTTCTTCTGTCTTTGGTTGAAGGGAGTTTAAGTAAATTCTTAAAAGTTCTTCCTTAGTATGCTTAACACCTCTATAAAACCATTCGCCATCTTCCATACCACGATGGATATAATCTTCTGTTGCGAACCACTCTGCAAACCCACACACTTCTTCCTCTGTATACATTATTGATTCTGATTGAAATGACTTATATCTTTTATATGCTTTAACTAAACTAGCATTTGGTTCAGGTGGATTAAGTAATACTTCTTCTAATTTTATAAAATCATCTTTATGTAAATAAATACTATTTACTTCTTCTGTTTGTGGTTGAATGGATTGGAGAAAACTTTTAAAAGTTTGTGCTGAATCTTTACCAAACTCAATTATAATATCATGATTTAAAGATGTTCTATAATCATACCCCGCATCAAAAGAACATCTCATCTCATCCTCTGAATACATCAATGCTTCTCTGTACTTACTCATAATTTAAATTTTGGTTCTAAAAATACTGGGACTATTACAGCGTCATCATAATCACAATCAAAATCAAAGGTGAATTCTGATTCACATGATGGACACTTTCCATTTTTATACCATCCGTAATTTGGATATTCATCTGATAATGGTTCAAATACAGTATCATGTTCAAATTCTATATTACAATTTGGACATATTATATCATAGGTCATATTATAGTTCTATTTAATCTTCTTCACCTGAAAATGCGTATCTTATTATCATTGAGCCTTTACTTTCTGTATCTTTTGATGGACTAACCCATTGATCTCCTCCACCGTTTGTTCCTATTGGTATTATATCATAAATGAATAAGTACTTTATATTTTTTTGGTGATGCGCATAATAATCTTCTTTTGTTCTTGTTATCCATTGTTGAAAGGTTTCTCCTGCTTTTAACATTCTTGATTTAACCATCCATATATGGAACTTACCATTTATTATCTGTGGATTTTCTTGTTCTTTAGCTTGTTGCGGAGTGTTTACGAATAGTACTTCCATTTATTTATTATACATTTCTTTATAGTATCCGATTCCTGTGTCGTATTCTTCTATTATATTTCCATTTCTACCCAACATATTACCATCAACCCAAGCTTCTATGATCTGGTCCCTTTCTGATAAAAGTTGGTAATTAATCTCTGTTGATATGAGTCTTATTACTTCAAATGGACTTATGTTTTCTGTTATCATTCTTTCCTCTAAAGTGTAAGTAAAACTCCTCAGCATTTGCATCGCTGTTATATTCATAACTTATTTATTTTATTAGAGGTTTGTATAAGAACTTACACTCTTTGGTTTAACAATAAATTTAATCTTTGTTATGTCGTCTGAGCTCCAATTCTTGGATCCAAGATCAAGACGTATAAAATCACACTCTGATAATATCATGGTTACAACTTCTTTTCCTGTGGCATCTAAGATCTTGACTCCTATGTTTAACTCTATATCTTTATGATTGTTTACATAGTTTATTAATCTGTGTTCCACATTAAAATCCGCAGACACAACTTCATGTTCACTTTTTAGTATACCAGATACAGAATACAGTTCAAATTCAACAGGACTCCAACCAATTGGTCCGACGTTCCCTGCGGATCCATAATTCATTAAATTGGACATTGACTTCACAACATAAGGAGGAAGTCCAAGCATTTCTACTATCATAAATCTGTTTTTTGTTGGTTCAAATATTGGTTCAAAGTTATTAATATTTATTTCGCTCCATTCTTTATGTTCGTTATCACCAACTAACTTATAGTACTTACCATTATTTTCCCAAATACAATTCCAATTTTCTTTTATTTGTGGATTATCGGGGTATGCTCTACCTGATCCGTCGTAATTTAGATTTCCTTTTTTGATTTCTTTTTTCATAACTTATTTATTTAAATTAATTATTGACATTATTAAGTAAGCAATACCTAATACGATAATACAATAAGTTGATACTACTATTAATGAATACAATACAGATCCTGTTATAACAAGTCCCATTAACCAGCCTTCTAAGAATTGTCTTATTTTTTTCATATTTCTAATTTTTTGTAGTCTCTTCTTAGCTTTTCTATTTCTTGTTTAACTTCTTCTCAGTATTTCCTACAAGTAGATGGTAATAATTTTCTAAATCCATCTAATATTTCATCTACTACCCATTCTGCATAATGTGTATAACCGTCAAACTTATTTATTAATTCTAACGCTTTTTCTTTAGGACTCATAACTTTTTGTTTTTATTATCATGCTTAATTATTAACATTATTAGTAATACTAATATTAACAATAGAGTTGTTTGTGATATTTCTGTTATCATGCTATACAGTATCTTGTATTTCTTCTGGAATATCTAATTGATCCATGAATTCAGCATCACGTTCTCTACTCAATACTATCATTTCGTAATCATCATCACCTATCATGTCAAAAGAAGGATCCGTTTCTAATTCTTTTACTAACATCGCAAGATCCATATCATCTGGCTCTTCTTCGTATAGACATTTATGCTTAAGTTTCATGTGATTAGTGTCCAACTCTTTAAAACATATAACTGCGTAATTAATTTTCATGCTTAATAAATTGTTTATCGTCTTTAACTTCTTTATTTTCAATTTTAAAACATTTCTTGCATTGTTTTAATGTGTAAGCGTTTTTTTCTCCCGTTGTACTAACAGTAGTAACTTCTAAAAAACCCCAAACATGATCTTTGCATTCGCCTTTGGTTTTACGTACTTGAAACATATTATAGGTAATTTTTTAAACTGTGTACTACTTGTTTAAAGAGAAAATCTTTAGATCTTTGTTCTATTGGTAACTCATCATAGGGTACGAAGCAAGGATGTTCTTTCTTATCAGCGTCTTTAATTGGTCCGTATTTCCATCCATCCGCTTGCTTTTGCTTTAACCAGCTGTCATGAGACGCTGAAGGACTAGCGTTTGGATTGACTAAATGAAATTCAACTCCTTTGATTGCAGAAGATTTCTGCCATTCTGGTGCATCTGTCCATTTTGGTTGACTATTATCTCCGATACTTTCACAAAATGCTTTATTAATTTCGTGCGCTACTTGAGCGATCTGTGCTACAGACATGTCCATGGTTATATATTATTTATTTTTTGTTTTACCCATTTTTTTGTTAGATATTTTTGGCATTCCCCATGCACCTGGAGGGGTAGGTTCTATACGATCAATAAAATTGTATTCTTGTGCAGAATCTGCTAGAGGTTTAATTTGTTCTCTAAGAGGATTCACTGGTTCTCCATTTTCAAATGTTTGTAGAATTGGTTCTACTTCTTTAATTTGTTCTGTTGTAGTGTCATATACAACTGGTTGAGGAATCGGTGCAACATTTTGTACAGGTATATAATCATTATTATTTAACTCTGGCATTAAATCTGCGTCCTTTTTATTATTATCTTCTGTAATTAGTTCTGAGTAATAGTAAATAGTTATAGGTATAATAGGAGAAATAACTACCATTGACCAGAATTCTAATGTGAATCCAACTTGAATCCAATAGTATAATAGATTAATCAATGTAGAAACAACCGCAAAAAATACAGCTGTTCTTATTTTAGCTTCCATCGTAAAGATGAAGATACTTGTTTCTAAACTAACAGCAAAAACATAAGACATAAGAAAGTCCCATTGATTACCTTTTGTTCGAGATATATTCTCAAATACCCATGCAGCATGAGTAACTTGCGTTAATAACGCGAATACAATTACAAATCTTACTAACCTTATCATAATTTATTGTTTATTATTTATTTTAAATGTTTCCAAAATTGATACCACTTTTTTTTCTTGATTGATTTACAATCAGAAAATGAATTATTTGAAAAATCAACTTTATTTAAGTATTTTGAAGTTAATACATTTAAACAAACTTCGTGATATTCTTCTGGTATACCTTCGAAATCTGTTTGAATATTAACTATCATATCTATAGGTCCATCTAATGTATTGATCACAAAGTATTCTTTTAATTGTACTATTGTCGCTGATTTAACACTAATATGATCTTTACCTAATTCATAGTTATCGGGCATATCTTCTTAATTTCTAATTAAAAATAACAAATCTTTTGATTAATTAGATATTTAAATCATCAGTGCGAGTAGGTTCTGAGAATTCAGGTGGAATTTGACTAAATGTTGAGTCTTCAAATTGACTATAATTAGGTTTAAATTTATCGTCATTAGAATCATCTAAAACAGGTAAATTTGCAACCATTTGATATGCATCAACTAATTTATTTAATGCTTCCTCAATAAAATCTGAGAGCTCAGGGTGATGTTTTGAAACAGGATGCTTATATACATAGCTATCGATCATGTCTGTGAATATAGCTAATCTATCCAATATTTCGTGATAATGATAACTGTCGAGTGGAATGTTTTTTTCTCTCATTACTTTTTTTTACTAGTGATCTTAATTTAGGTGATAACTTATGTTTTCTAAATTCACCTACTTTATATGATACTTTCCACCACCTTTTACGTATACTTACTCGCATAATCCACGAGGTTACATATAGTAAAATTGTATAGAAAATTTTCATTTCTAATAGTAAGATTTTTCTATGCACCTTTCCAATCTTGCTTGAAGGCTGGCGATTTTAGATTGAGCTTCTATTAAATCGTTATTTACAGTAACGCTTGATTCTTTTTCTATTATGTTGGCAATTATATTTACAATTTCTCGAGGTCCAAACTGTGTTTTCCAATCTAATATTTCGCATATTTCATCTACTTGTTTCATGTAAATGTCGTACAGTTCTTCTCTTTTTACGCTAATCATACAGTAATTGTTTGTATTGATCAAATGTTATTAGTTCCCCTCGATATCTTATATTCTTCATGGTTAATGCTCGTTCTAATATCCTTTGTCGAATTAATTCTTTGGATATTTCTGTTGCTTCCCATGGGTTATATAAATATCTTTTAGATTCTAAAATTTCTGAATCAAACTCCATTTTAGGTTTAAATCCTCTATCTAATATCTCTTGTCTTAATGAATTAAATCTTTCGTGGGTGTATTGTAACTTATTAAAGAAAAATTTTACGTGACCATTCCCTAATGTAAACTCTTTAGGAGCTTTCTCATCATGTTTTGCCAATTTAAATACTCGTAATATCTCTCTATATTCTGCAATCAAATGAGAATCACACAATTTATTTGGAGGTATCGTATTTATTCGAGTCATATATATCTGTTATGGATATTTTAGGAATTCTATCCCAATGTCTAACAATGTGCATTTGTTTATTACAACTTTTGCATTTATATTTTTCATGTCTATACAAACGATCTTTATTAGAATATACAGCGATCTCTATCCATTCATGTACATGCAATATATCTTCTCTAATCCTTTTTAGCTTTTTTCCTAGTAGGAGTGGGTTTATCTTTAGTAACAGATTTCTTTTTAGGTTCGCTATTAGATTTTTCATTCTGTTTTTTTGTTTTTGATTTGCTTTTCTTTTTAGACTCTAAAATCTCATTTGTAACTCGAGATACTTCTTCTTTTAATTCGCTATTTTGTAGATTATCATTTACAGATTGAACTACATTTATTAAATGAGCACGACGTTGTTCTTCATATTTGTGTTCTAAATAAGCAGCTTCTATTTCTTCTTCCTCTTTTCTACGAGCAGCTTCATCTTCAAGATCTTTTCTTAATTGTTCTATTTTTTTAGCAGCCTCTTGTGCGTCAACTTGACGAGTTTCTAACTCTTTAGATATATCAGTTTTCACCTTCGGTATTTCTGGGTACCAATACGCTCTGAGCTCGTCCTCGTCGAACGTCATAAGATTGTTGGCAACTTTCTCTTTGTCTGGTAAAGATTCTAAATAATCAGACAAACTATTTATTGACTTACTTTTTTTCTTAATACTATGTAAAAATTTAGAAGCTTCACTTACTCTTTTAGTGTGTTTACAATCATCTATATTTTTAATACTACTTCTTATTTGAAGTCTTTCAATTTCTAAACGATTAGAAAAAATAGAAAAAATATTTTCGTAATAGAAAATAATTAATTGTGCTTTTAATTTTTGAATTAAATTAATTTTAAATTTTGTTTTCATTTTTTATTTAATTGGATTGTACATTTTAAAACCTGACAAGAGGTTTATTTCTTTTATTATTGGATTAAGTGATTGTTTCCAAATTAAAACTTCTTTCTTTTGTCTTCCGTCAGGTTTTTTATCGAACAATTCTTCTATTTCTAGAATAAGATGACCAACGGGTTTTCCACTCTTACTTAGTTTTTGTTTTGCCACGTTTTAATTGTTTTTCTGAAATTGTCATTGTAGATTGTATAGATATTTCACTAGCTATTTTAATGAGCTTTTTATCTTCTTCATGATTAGGATTCACAACAATTTCTTCCTTTGGTTTAGATACTTTGTACTCAGATTTTGGTACGTACTTATAATATCCACTTCTAACTTTAGATTCGGCTTCTACATCATCTACTCTAACGATAGTTCCTACCTCCATGTTCTTTAGCTTTTTAATTGCTTTGATGCACTTCATTGGTTTATTTTTTGGTTTAAAATTTCTTTGCTATTTCTATAATGGCCAATTCGTCTTCTTTTGATAAACGATTCCATTTTTTGTGTAATTTATTTAATGCGTCTTCAAATTCTGATTCTGATACTGACATTTGTTCTGTATATATACGATCACTATCTTTGATATATCCATCTTCGATCAAACAATCAATGAGTTCATCAATTTCAGTACCACCACATTCAGATAAAAAATCGTTAATTGATACTTCCATTTCTTCACAAACATCATAAGTAAAATACGGCATAATTTTTAATTTTAATTTCTTGTTGATTCTATAGCTGACATTATTCTAATAATTGTGTCTTCGTCTTTTACAATTTCACCATCATCATCATAAATATCATAACTCATATATTGAGATTCTATGTTGATATCTTCCATCATAGCAACAGTATATTCTGTATTATTTTCAGTATCTTCTACATTATATAGGAAGTCCCTTTGCATTAGTGTTACTTTCATGCTCTCTTTTTTCTTTAAGTTTTTTTAATCTATCTATTTTTTTCCAATAAGATTCTCTAACCTTAGCACCCAACTCTGAATCGTTGGGTGTTTCTAAGATTAGTTTCATAGGTATCATAAGATGATTAGGTATTTGTATCATATACTAATAAGAATAAACTGTTGAATCTAAAAATGATTTTAAATCATTATCCAATTTTGAACGATCAAAGTTTGCTAACGAAGTTCTTAACGTAGCTTTAATAGCCTCTTTCTCGTCTCTATCTTTTGTTTTAAGATATTCAAAACGTAACTTAGTTACTTCTTGGCGTTTACCTTCCACATACGATTGAGTTTCTTCAAACACTGAACGTTCTGCATTTTGTTGTGCTTTACCAACAGTTTTTGTGTAGCCAACTCCGAACCATCCAAATGCTAACGAAAGCCCCATTATTAATATTACAAATCCAGCTAAAATTCCTAAACCGATAAATACTTGTTTCATATATTTTTATATTAATTAATTGTTAAAGGAAATGGTGATACTATAACATCAGGTTCAATGTACACTGGATGAGGTTGACCGTCTTTGTCTAATAATAATACCCATGTTCCTCGTGCATCTGCTGGCATGAATAAACCATTTGGTTCTGCTTGAGGTAAGATTAAACCATATTGACTTCCCTCATGATATACTTTCTGTGGGTTCGAATATTGCGTTGCGTAAGGAATACCATAACCAATGCACTTACCAATAAAGATCAATTTACCAGTCATGTTGTTAAACAGATATGCGTAATTAATTAACTTGTTATTATCCCTTAATTCGTAAATAGTTTTAAGGTTCTTCTTTTCTTGGTAATTAACAATCGCTGGCATACCAGTCTGTCTTTGACCTTCTTGTAAGATCTTCTCTTGTTTTTGTCTATCTATTTCATCAGCAGTTGGTTGTTCATACTTACAACTAACTAATGACATTACTAATACTAATGCTAATAATACTTTTTTCATAACTTGTTTTTTATTTTTTTGTTTTATATAATAAAAAGTGCCTTTCGTAAATATCCAAATAATACCTAAAATTCGATGATGAGTTTTGAAGGTATTAATGATTGCGTTTTGAATCCTTGAATCTTAAACCTTGAAGTTCAGTGACGATATCAATGTCGGAGTTTAATGATGAATTTCAGCCTACTATTTTTCAATTTACTACTCGGCACTTTTAATTTATTCTGTGTATCCTTTCAAATTTGTAGTCGCGTTAAAAGAATCTAATTCTTCTTGCAATGCTTCAATTTGATCTTGGATTTCTTTTGCTTTGGCCACTTTTTCTGCTTCAGAAAAATCAACTACATAAACAAAAGGCGTTGAATCTGCTCCACGATATGATTGTTTTACAACACCTTCAGTTGTATTTAATCTATTGATATATCCTAAATAGGATTTCAATTCACCAATACGAAAGATCTTCTCTCTAATCGGTGCAGATGTGTTGTGAATCGCAGTCTTTAATTGAATTAAATTCTGCATTTGGGATTCTGCTAATACAGACAACTCTTTTGAATTGTAGTGTTTCTTGCTGTCTTTTTCTATTGTATTAGAGTTAGCCATCTTTTCTACAGTGGAGTTATACTCTGATACTTTTTTGTTTTTAAGCTTTAGTGCTTTTGCTAATTTCATAACTATATTTTGATAATTGATTATAAGTAAATATACGTAATCCTTTTGAAATGGTAAAATTTAATTATCTAGTATTGCCGATTTTTACAACACCGTTTTCGATAACTAAATATTCTCCCGATGTTTCTTGTGTGTCAGTAAAATAATATCTATTTCCAGTTGCTTTACCTTTAATATCTATTTGGTCTTGTTTTGTATGTCCAACAATTTGAATAACATGCTTCTTTAATTCTCTGTCCAATTTACCAGCTTTCATTAAACTTCTTGGTCTAATCCAAATTGGTGATTGATGTTCATAATCTCCAAAACCCATCCTGTCTGCCGTATTAAACATAAATGATTGGGGTTTGTACTTAAACAAATCGTTAAGATCTGATACAAGATTCTCAATCTTCCATTCATTTATTCCAAATATGTCGTTCATAAACACTTCACTGACACCTGCGTGTGTGAATAAGAACTTATCAAATTGATAAGCCATTTGCATGTGATGCTTATTCTCTTCTAATACAATATTAATGCTTGGAGCTAAGTTAATTTGATAACCTGAAGTTTTAGTGCCATCGATTCCACTAAAATACCCATAATCATGATTACCGATTAATAAGATAACTTTCGTTTTATGTTGATCAGATTTTCCTGAATTTGTAAACGAAGTTTCTTTAAAATCAATAATCTCTTGAAAATTGTATATTTGTTCGGCTGCTGAAATTTCGTATGAATCAAAATAATCACCTAAGAAAATAACTCTATCTGCATTTTCCATGTGAGTGATTAATTTCCATACAGATCTACCGTGTACGTCAGAGATAATTACTGTTTTCATAATCTTAATTTTTCCATAATAACTGAACTAGTGTAATTACTATACACAGTCCTAAACAAATTGCCGTTTTTAAAGATATTTTCTCGTTGAATAAGAAGTAACTCATCAAAGAAAATACGACTAAACCAATGACGAATCCAAATATTCTTGATGGCCACACTTGACCGTTATAATACTCTACAAAATAACCGACGCTTTTCATGAATAACATTGTACTTATCATTCCTGATAACCATGCTAACCATTGATTATTTTTTACAAATTCGTATCTAGTGGATCCTTGAAGTGCCACAAAAGATATTACTTGACCAATAAAAGAATATAAAATTGCTAGTGCTATTTTCATGATTTTTGTTACATAAAAATGGCCTCGTTGGAGGCCAAATTTAATTCTTTTATTTGATTATTTTTTCTTTTTCTTTTTGGTCTCATTCATATACTTATGCATCATATCTCCACCAACTTCATCCATTCCCATTTCATGCTCTTCAGGCGCTTTTGATCCTTTTAATAGTAATTCCTTTATAGATTTTTTAATCTCAACCATTGCGTCCAAATACTCTTCTAATTGTTCAGCATCATCAGGAGAAAGTCCTTGTTTTAGTCTCTCTATTTCCATTCTTGATTCACTCATTCTACCCTCTCTCATTTTATTACCTTCACCTGATTTAAATGATTGCTCTGGATCGTATCCATAAGCTATTGCTTTGGTCATACCACAATGGGCGCACTTGGCTTTTTCTTTGCCAATTTTCTTCCACTCATGATGAGTATTATCAGGACAGATTTCGTCTTCTGATTCTTGTAAATTGGTATAATTTCCTCTAAAAGTATTTAGAGTATTCGCGTACGCTATTGGACTAATGTAATTCATATTGATTTATTCTATCTATAAATATGCTACTCATACACTGGAGATAGCTCTTTCAACTGTCTTGCCAATTCAGGATCTTTAATTATGTTTAATTCATAATCGGATTTTCCTGTTGCGGATATGATTCCACTGTATTTTTCAGCTGTTGAATGTTTAGGACATGTTGTTTTATATCCTAAAGCTACGCGTTTTGGGTGAATTTCTTCTTGACATACTTTACACTTTGCCATACTTTCATTTTACATTTTAGTGTGAATCTCCTACGTCTTTCTTTTCTGCATAGATGAGATAATCTGGGTTAATTACTTTTGCTACTTTACTTCTACCGCCTGACAGGTGTTTAATTACTATACCCTCCTCTGGAATTTTAGTATTTGGAATGAATTGATTCATCGCGTAAAAGTCTTGTACTGATTTTCTCCACGGTCCTATAAATAAAATATCTACGTATGATAATCCCAATTCTTCAGAGATTATGTAATGAGTATCCTCTGTAGATTGGTATTTTCCATTAATAGTTATATCGAATCCCTTAAACATTATTCCATTTAAACCATAATCATAATTTTGTTGTATCCCAGCTCCGTAGATCTCACCGTATAATACAAAACCAGAACCAATGGAAGACGGTGTATGATCATGCTTTACATAATCCCACAACCTTTTTTTAATTCGATAATTAGCATCAATATCTCTCCATACATTTGTATCATAAAATCCTTGAGAATCAGATCCTTTTTCTACATTATGAGAACCAACACAAAACTCGTACTCAATCCATTTGTCAGCGAATCCTAAAAATTTTAGAATCTTGTCCCAAAATGATAGATTCTTTTTCTTTACAATTCCATATCTAGCATTAGTACCGTGAATCTTTCTGGTAATTTCAACCTCATCTTCGTCCTCTTTAAAAATACCTTCCACATTTTTAATGTTTGGAAACTTATAATAAATGTGAAAATTTGGGTTATCAGAATACCTAATTTTTCTACCACCTGATAATTGAATTGTTTTTACTGGAGGTTCAAATTTATAAATTCCTAATAACTCCATTAGATCTTCTCCCTCGTCCCAATAATAACCAATTCCTGTAGCGTATTGCTTTTTCATTTGAGGAACGCTATCTAAATCCATGATCAAGCATTCACTGTATACACCTTTCAATTTAACTGTACGTACTCTATTACCTTTACGTAGATAGTTAGTAACATTTAAAGATTCAGCTAAAGCTTCAGGAATTACTGCATCTGTTGTAGCAACAACAACGTGATCTCCTTTTGTGCTTGAACCTTTTTTAATTATACAAGACCATCCACCTATGAATGCTTGTTCTATATTATCTGCTCCTGGAATTTGTATCACTTCTTTAATAACTCCGATAAAGCAAACACTATTTTCATTTTTCATTAGTCTTCTATTTTAATTGACTTAATTTGCACATTAGTAATAGGCATTCTTCCAATAGTTACTTGTAACCCCCAACTTGGAATGAATGGGTTGGGACCAATGAATTCACATTTTCCCACCCATTTTTTTCCTTTAGAATCTAACAATGATATTTTTTTACCTAAGAACTGATCTTTTAAAATTTCAACCATAGTATCTGTAACTTGCATTGTCATAACTTAATAATTTATACTATTCGTAAACAGTAACCACTTTTTCTTTTGGTTTTACTTCTGAACATGCTTCATCCCAATCTTCAAAATCTGTACCATGGTAACTACTATAATAACCTTCAACTTTAATGTATACATCATGATCTTCAAAGTGATATACAACCCACCAATCGCTACCTTGATCTTCACCACCGTGAGATGCTATGTTATCTATTGAACCCAATCCTAATTCTTTTTGATCAAAATCTTCATAACCAAAAGATTCTACGCGTTCTAATTTACTTTTTAGTACTTCTAAAATTTCTTGATAATTCATAACGTTTATTTTTTTATTTTTAAATTGATACAAATACTTTAACTATTTTTTCTGTTGGTCTTACAAACTCAAATCCTACCATTCGATTATTGTTCCCGTAGGAATCTGTTCTTATTTCAAATTTGATAAAAAGATTATCTTCTATTTGAGGTATTGCGTATACCTCGTAATATATGCCTTCTTCTCCTTGAGAACCTCCATCATCACTATCAATTTCATGAACAACTATTTTTTGTTCCATCTTAGATTTACGTCTAAAAAATTCTAGATCTTTTGTGATTTTATTTAATTCTGTGTAATTCATTTTCTATTTTTTTAAAATAATTAAAATTTGGTTTGTGTAAATATACAAAATTCTGGATTATAAATAAAGCTTCCCAAATCGGTGCGTGATTTAATATGAATTTTTTTAACATGATTGAATAAGCTACTCTAAAATTCTTGTGTTTATATCTTTCGTACGCCATTACCATAACTTCTTCTCTAACAAGATCACACTTTTCTTCAAAATCTAATGCATTAAATTTGTCTTCACTTACATCCACTTCTGCATCGTCCTTTAATACTTTAGTGTATGTAGGAATCTCTTTTAAAAGAGTGTGATAATAATCATGAGGAGTTTTTAACGTGTTGTTAAAAAATTCTTCCGCGCTCATATCAAGATCACTACGTTTATTGGGTTCGTGTACGGTATTCCAATACGCGTACAATTCATTAAACAATTCTAAATTTAATTTAGCTCCTTTTTTTAATAAGAATTGAATATCAAAAATATGTTTTTCCCAATTAATATTCCATCCAATTGCGTGACTCATTTTTAGAGTAAGCAAAGTATCAGGACTTGCAATACCATCTAAATTACCAATGATTGGATTTAGTAAATACTCTGTACTTTTTGTACTTGATTTTGACCACTCTTTAATGTCTACTGCATAATCAGTATCTTTTGGATCTCTTGGAAAATCTGGAAAATGATATTTAATTGCTGTACTTCCTATTAATAATGACATTGATTATAATTTTATTGAAAATCTATTTCTCATTTTATTTAATACATCATCTGGTACTCCATGAATATTACTATTTCCATGTCTGTTCTCTACAATTAATGATACTACTCTATAATCGTACTTCTTTGCTAAATCAAAATAAGCTTCCATTTCCCATTCTTGGGTAAACGTATTAGATACCACAATTTCCGGATAATATTGAGGATTGTTTTGATTGTCTTGCATCCTTGTTTCTACTTCATTTCTGCACCATTCATGGGCTTCTTTTAATTTAGTAGCATCGAAATTGTAATTACTTTCTTTATCATAGAAAAATTTATCAGCTTCACAAACAGCGTAGCTAGACCATATAAAATTTGCGAATGATGTTTTTCCTGATCCGGGAAGTCCTCTTAATAATACTAATACTTTGCTCATAATTTATTTTGTATTTAGTTAACTTCAATGTTTTTTAATTCTACTTGTTCTCCTTGTATGTGACGATAAACTGTATTAAAGAATTCTCCCAATAACATGTAGTCTTCAGGTATCATGTGACAAAAATCGAAAGCAGGAATTACTCCACTGATTTTACTTTGTGTAACAGTTTTCTTTTCTTTGTCGTACTCAAATATTGTGTAACCTCTAAAAATGTACTTCATATTATTGATACCGTTCTATAATTTCGTGATGATCTTCTTCTAACAAAGATTTAATTGGACGCTTACGTAATAACGATAACACGTCTCTTAATTCGATGGGACTAAAATCGTTACCTTCAACTCCTACGTCCATCATTCTACCTTTACCTATACGTTGGTTTTTAGTTAAGTGAACGTGACCGTGTAAATGAATTGATCCTCTTGACATGTTATTCCAGCTCGCAATAGGAAAATGCATTAATATAAAATTTTGTTCACATCGTTCGTTAAGTAAAGGAATTCCAATATTCCACTTAACACTTAGTTCTAAGTACTTATTTACAGAACTAAATAGCATTCGACAGTCTTCTCTGTTGCTTTCAATGTGGTGATCGTGATTACCGGTAATAATGTGAACGTTCTTACACACAATCTTATTTCTAAACTTTTCAATCTGTTCAAATCCACCGAAACTCCAATCACCTAAGTGAAATAATATATCATTTTGACCAACTACTTTATTGATATTATCAACTAAAGTTTGGTTCATACGCTCTAAACTATCAAAATCTCTAAGAGTAGTTGCGTTGGTCCACTCAGTGGTCGCTTTACAAATGTTAGAATGATTGTAGTGAGTATCGCTAGTGAACCACAACTTTTGACCTTTTTCTAGTTTTAACTTCATATTTCTATTTAAGTGTTTTTAATATTGTTTAATAAGAATCACTATTCATTAAAGTTGATAACTAAATAATTGTATAATTCTTTGTCATGATTGGATTCATCAAACTTATCAGAGTTTTTCAATGATTCGAATGTACGTACAGCATTATGAATAATGTAAGAATTTGGATTCTGCTCAATGAATTCTTTTGCAAACTCAAACGCACTCATTGTCCACGCAGTATTAGCATTAGGTAATGGAATGAATATATGATCATAGTGCACTATTACTTTGTAAAAAACGGCGTATACAGTATCTCTACCAAATTTCTTTAAGGCTAATTCAATCGGTGTTAATTTAGGAAACACGTCTGGAAATTTATCTTCCAATTTTTTCTTCCATTCAGAACAAGCTGCACTATGAGCTGCTTTAATAAAGGGAACATCAACTTCGTAATGTTCTTTAGTAGCTACTTCTTGCGCTTTTTTTCTTTTAGGTACTAAATCAAAACAATCAGAATCTACCCAAAATTGTCCACCGTATGTCCCTTTAATTTGAATATATCCATTACTGTTAATATTAATTATTGTACCTAACCAATTTTCAACTGTAACTTCATAGTGATCATTCGCCTTTGAATTACCAATTACTGTATCTCCTACTTTAAATTTTTTATTTGTGCTCATAACATTTATTTTATTTTCGTTTTTAAATTTGTACGTTTCTTTGTATCTACGAGGTCTTACTATTGTATATGTAGCTTTTCCATAATTGTCCACTAACTTAACTAATTTTCCGTAACCAACGTCTTTGTACATGTATCCAGATCCAGGAACCAAGTTCGTAGACTGGTATCCACGATTTAGGTAGCTATCGAATGTTTCACCTGGACGATTGAGCTCGAATAAGAATTTTTGCATTTCTGAATAAGTAACTCTTTTATTTGGTTTACTCTCAATGAATCTAAATAGCAATTCTTTATTAGTAACTTTGTGTAATTTCGTATTCATAACTTTTATTTTATTTTAGTATTATTAAATTATTCAGCAATTTCTGCTACTTGTTTTGTGGCATGATTATCGAAAAATTTATACGTATTAAGAGATTTTTCTTCTGCGCCAGAAGTCTGCCAATTGTACACGTCTTGAATGAAAGGTTCGAAGAACTTAGGTGTTAATTCGTACTCCATTTCTGTGGCGTAATTAGTAGGTTTTATTCTAACCAACATTTTACTTCTCTTCAACTCTTTTACAATTTCGAAAGAATCGATGTATGTATGATCCCATTTTCCATATCCGTGCTCTAATCTTATTGATGCTGGTTCTTCATATAATTTATAATCTCCAAAAGTACCACGTTCAACATCAAAATCTCTCTTACATTCGATTTTAGGTTTAAGCTCGCACTTAAAACCAACTTTTTTGTACTGTTCTATTTCTCCTTTAGCGATTAACATTTGAGTGTCATAAATAACGCGCTGTGTAGTATCAATCGCAGAATAATAAACTTGTTTAGCGCTACTATATTCTTTATACTCTTCGTACCACTTGTGCCACTCTGCTTCGATCGTAGGTAACAAGGCAGCTATTTCACCTAAGCACTTAAGATATTCTATATGTTCTGATTCGGTAGATTTACATCTACTTTCGTACCAACAAGTGTTAGTACGGAATCCGTACCAACTTAATTCAACATAACCTGTACGATTTTCTTTTTTAAGTCTCCACGGCAATTCGTAGTACAATTCAATCTTAGCAGTGCTATAATTAGAATTTTCGTTAATCGCAATTCTAATGTTCGTACCACTAAAAATAATTTTTTTAGCAATACCAATACTAACAAAAAAATTAGTTACTTTTTCTTGTAAGGTATTCAGTTGTTTTTCGTACACGTTGGTTTCGTATTCGATACAATCTGCTTTTTGAGATTCTAACTGTGCTTCTAAAGCTGTCAATGTGGTGTGTAATGTATTCATAACTTTTATTTATATATTAAAAAAATGTATATATGAGCTGCTATTTTGCTCGATCAGGGTAAATATACGACACTATATTGACATAAAAAAATTCTTTTAAAAGATTCTTTATTGATTATCAATCAGTTATGATAACTAGTTGGTTACCAATATGTGCAATTGATTGGTTTCCAATAGAGAATTTTGGGCGCATGGGGAGCTCATGGCCAGCATCAGCCTTATTGCTTATATTTCTATAAAAAGTAAGATTTTGGCTCATTGGGACACTCCCAATAGCTCAGAATTTGAACAATTTATGTATTAGATTGGTTGACTTTGTAGGTTTTGGGGCCTGTGGACAGTTGTCACACAAATTTCCATAAATGGAAAGGTAATAATCACAACTCGATTCATTTTTATTGCAAGTCTTTACTTGAATCTTTTTTGGAGAAAATCTTCTTTTTTGGTTTCGTAACATTTGATTTATATTTTTCGTCCTCTTTATATTGTTTCCACTTTTCGAGTACTTCGTAAGCTTTTAATATTCTTGTAGCTTGTTGTTCTAGCTTCCTTCTTTTGGGATCCACGTATAAAGAATTATTTTGATTGTTTTTATATTTCCAAATAAATCCGCCGGCGCTATTTCTTTTTCCTGAACAAACTGAAGATGTATTTGAAAAATCTATGTTTAATGTTTTTGATGCTTCTCTAGCTGTAGAATATTCTTTGATTTTATTTAAATCTTTATCATATTGTATAACAGCTTTAGCCATACCATTATTAGCGCCTCTTACTTTATTCGCTATTTCATCTTTTTTTAATAGTTCTAAGCCAAATATACCAGATCCTTTGTATTTATAAGGATCTTTTTCTGTTTTACCTAAATAAAATAAATTATTAGGTAATTTTTTTACATATATTTTAATTAATTTCAAAGTATTGAAAATCTAAGAAATATCTTTAGTAGAAGATATTAAAAATTTATATATTGTTTTCTGTAAATCAGCTAGTGCTTGTGTATTATCTGTAATTAATTTTGACATTCTGTCTCTTTCTTCAACTAAGATTTCCATCATCTCTTGTTGTAATTTATCAACTTTCTCTTCTAATTTATCGTTTTTTTCTACTAATCTTTTATATTGGATCCACGCAAAATAACCCAATAAAAGAGCTATTAAACCTACTACGCCGTATTGCAAAAGAGATGTACTTACTACTTGAGGTACTGTTGGATTCATGTTAATTAAGCATTGAATATTTAGTATAAAGGATATGTTCCCAATTATCTGTCAAAAACTTTATATTACTAGCAGTGGGTTTAATGATTTTTCTTTCTATTAGATCCACTGATGCTTCCAAAAACGCTTGTCTACAGTTAATGTGTAGAAGATGATGAGTCTTATCGGGTATTTTTGATTCGACCATCTTTTCTAACATATCGTATACCAATTCTTTCATTCTGAGTATAAATATTTGTGTTTATTCGAAAATATTGTATTCCTTCTTTAAAAATTTAAGACACTTTTTATAATCTCTATTCTCTGTCCTTCTTGCATCTATTTCTAATGGGTTTCTATGATGACTTAAGTACTTTGACAGTATTTTATATTCATGCATACTATGTTTAACATAGTGCGTGTATTCATGTATAATAGTTTTAACAAGATCTTCTAATGTTAGATGAGCGTCTTTATTAATAAAGATCACCTGTTCTATTTCATCGTAGTATCCACAATCCTCTCCCGTATAATAATCAGCTTTTCTGTATTCAAGATACGGGTAAGGTCCATTAAGTTTGGACCTTCCGTACTCGCTTATACACCACCAAAGAATTTTGTACGCAGTTGCTCTAGATACTACGCTCTTTTTCTTTTTTTCCTCCATGATTTTAGTTAACCATTTTAATTAGTTTAGAATAAAATAAATCTTGTGATTCGTATTGCTTCATAATCTCCATTGCTCTGTACTCTGCTTCAGGAATTCTTGTATTTATAGATACTCTAAACTCTTTACACCATTCTTGAAATTTAGGATCTCCCATAACTTTTTGTCTTTCTTTTTCTAGTTCTTCAAACATAACTTTATTTTTTTAATTTAATTAAAAAGCTCACATAGTTTTCCTTTGACTTACACCAATTTTTGTGAATGAATATAGATTTTGCTCCAAAAGATTTAAATGCATTCCAACTTGCTCCTATTCTCGCTTCTCCTATACATAATTCAAACCCATTATCTAAAGCCCATTCAAAACCATGTTTAAGTAATTTTTTTGAATAGCCATTATTTCTGTATTCTGGAAGAACTGTAATACTATTCACTAAAAATACGTTGTCAGAATTCCAAGATATTAGTAATTCTGCTATACAACGATTGTTAATTTTTAAATAAAATGCCTTTGAATTTTTCTCACGTATGAAAGCTTTTTTAACTTCTAAGTCCCAACCTAAATTTCCTGGATGCTGATCTTCGAATTTCTGAAGGATTGAATCAGCCGGTTTTTTACTATTAATCATTTCCATCTTGATCTTTTTTATAAAATTCGTGTATTAAATATGCTGCAAATGATAATATACAAGCGGATCCTAAAAATACGGAATATGCTGTAATTATTTGATCTTCTATTATTAACATGATATAATTAATTTAATTCGTCCAAATCTAAACTATCTTGTAATCTGTGTAATTCTTTTTTTAACATAGTAGGAGTATCACCTTTATGATATCTAGTGTCAGGATCTAGTTCCTTAATCTGCTCAGCTAAATCTATTCTATACCCTCTATCATAGAATTCAGTTTCAATGGCATCAGCTAAGAATTGCATTTCATTTGTACCAGTTACACTTATTCTAAGATCATAGTCAGACCATTTAGTTTTATAATCCCATATCAAACAACCTTTAGTGATTTTGTTTTTTAGATTGTGTAGCTTTCTATTTCTCACTCTAACAATAGAATTATCAGAACCGAATAAATGCAACAATCTAATTAACCACCGTGGACACCAAAAAGGTTTTGCTTTGTAGTCCATGTAAATTACTAAAGGTTCCATCGCTTTGAATATTGGACCTTCCTCTCTCCATGGAACTGAACCTAAATAACCGTACTTCTCGTAAAATGTTTTGGGAAAGAATACTACTCTTAGATCCTCTAATGTAATATCTTTAGTATGCACTGGGCCTACTTTTGCCTTTTTACCTTTAAATAATATCATAATATTTATTTTAATTGTTTAAGCATCTCTTCCAAAGAAGCAATTCTCTTATTATAAACCTTCAATTCTTCAGATGTCATACCAGCACCCATTCTATATCTCCATCTAAATTCGCAATGAAAAAATGCGGGTTTAATTGGTCCTTTCGTAAATGTATTTGGGTACTTTTTGGAACACTCTCTGTATTCTTCGTCTGTTAAGATACTTTCTACCCAGATCGGTTTTCCTTCTTGTGGATTTGCCATTATTTCTTTTTTATTAATTCAATTAATTTATTAAGACAAGCTAACTGAGCTTCATCATATGTTTTAAATCCATCTGTATCATTCATTATACCATCTTCAGGATTATAGGGAATACTCATTACCCAAGCACTCCATGTTCCATTACTACAGATAGATGGATTAGCTGTTAAGTTATGCTTCTCTCTAAACCATCTGAATGCTTGTTGATATAGTGGAGAACTACACGCTTTATCTAAAAAATTACTATTGACGCAATCACTTGGACTTTCATTCATACCAAATTCTGTCTCTAAAAAATACTCGGTAAAATTACTTGGTATTAGTGACGACCGATACCAACCAAAACAAGGTTCATCAAAACCTAATTCTTTTAAAGATAATGCTTGTTCATAAGGTATAAATTCTTCATTCATAACTATTGTTTTACTATTTCAATTAATTTATTAAGACAAGCTAGTTCTGCTTCTTCATGGGAATGGTATGGCATATTTGTATAAAATACTTCTTCCTCATTATTTTCTAATATGACGTAATCATATTTTATAGGAGAAGCTGCACCTACTACAAAAACTGTTTCTATGTATGAATATAGTCCATGCTTCTCTCTAAACCATCTAAATGCTTGTTGGTATAATGGTGCAGATAATATAAACTTATCACCAATAACTAATGTTTCATTTATTTTATCAAACTCTCTTTTAGCTGCAAATTCCCAATTTTCACCATTAGTAGTAAAATAATATGCAAAACATGGTTCATCAAACCCTAACTCTTTAAGAGCTAATGCTTGTTCGTATGGAATGAATTCTTTTTTCATTACTTTTTATTTTAAAGATTTTATATGTTTGCAATCTTTGCCTCTTCCAAATCCGTGTGCAGGACACGAACACGTCCACACTCCATTATCATTTACAACTTCGTACTTGTTGCCTTTAGTACCTTCAACAAAATACTTGATAGGTTCTACTACTATCACAGGTTTCTGATAAGGTTTATCGTACACAATTGGAGTCCACATTTCTTTTAGTTCTAACCAATCGTACAGTTTGTCCACTTGTTGATAAATTCCTCCTGCCACAATGTAGATGATATTCGTACTTGGACTAGTAAAGCAAATGGGTGGGTATAAAGATTTAAATTGCATAATTATTTTTATTAGTTTATTAAAATATTTTACCAACTTGCTTGATAGTGATAAGAAGAATACAAATCGTCTTCACTAATGGAAGTCTTCAATATGTCTTCAAATATCATTATTGATCTATTAACGTCATTGAAATACCACTCATCATAATCTGTATTTCCAAAAAAGAATCCATTTCCAATAGGCAATAATTCTGGTGCTTTTGAATGATCGTTACTTACTTCTTTTAATACTTGTAGTAATTCTTGCATTTTATCTTTCTTAACGTAGTACTCTGCACAATCGTCTTTACCGCCTTGTACATTATTAACGAACCACAAATGAAGAGCATTGAATTTTCTCCAATACCCAACTTCTTGCTCTATCATTGATACTTTTGAAGGATCGATAGACTTTACCGATTCTCCGTTTCTTGTAACTGTTACTAACGTAGTTTCTTCGTCTGAATAAAAGCTGTAGTTCTTAACGTTAGTTTTTTTGTGTAAATACATGTCTAATCCCATAACTTTAATTTTTAATTTTTATGATTACTTTATTTTTTCGATCTTAATTTTGTGTAATTTATTTTTTATAAAATTTTGAATCATCGTGTTCGTTATAACTATAATCTACTTTAATTACCTTTTCTAGGCACTTCTCTTTAACTGTACCAATTAATCTGTCTTCAATAAACACTTGACCAATGCCATCGCGTGGATCCAAATCTATATCATCGTATTTATCGCAAGCTTCTTGGTAAGAATAAAAAGGTCCAAAAGTTTCTGAATCTTTTTCTGAATAACCTTCCAATAATTCGTAGTCGCTACAATCAAAATCTTCTCTAACCATTATGTAAGCGCCATAAGTAACGAACCACACGTTAGGAGTTTTACCGTCACCTACCAATTCTCTTGCCAATTCCTTGGCGCTAGATGGTCGTACTTCTTTCTCAAAGGGTTCTGGAATGTTTACTTCGTAGTACAGTACCACATCATTTTTATCTATTGTTTGTTGAAATGTAGTTTTTCCACCACCGTTTCCTTCGCACTCTAAAGTTTCATCACCAACGAAAACAACTTCTACAATTTCTTGCATTTCAAATCCGTGGTAACCAGTCTTTCCAACTATTTTTACTTTGTCGCCTACTTTGAATTCCAACTTTTGTTTCATATTTTTATAATGTTTAAAATGATTTTCTAATTTCAATTCGATCTGAGCTCTAGTTTCTCCATTGTATTCAGACTGTCTTATTGTTTTTCCATTTTCAAATCTATAAGCTGGAAATAATAAAAAGTTTGCAGTGCCACTATCGAACCAATTTGGTATCGGTGATATCACCATCCAAAGACCGTTCTTAATTCTATTAACAAAACCTAAACGTCTTAAATAAGATCTGTAAGTATTTGTTCTGTAGAATTCGTTACCGTGTCTTTTCCATGCGGTTACACTTTCAATACCGTTCATAGCATCGTGTAATTCTTTCGTAGTAAACGTACTATTCACTTCACGACTATTGATAAATGACTTGACTGATTGAAATAAATTCATAACTTTAATTTTATTGGTTAATACCGCATGATAGCGGTTTCGACTATTGAAGTCTCATCAGTTAACCTATGTCAATTAACTGTTAATTGTTCTCTACTTTAATCTCGTACTGAGCGTTCCAAATTTCTTCCATTTCGATTAAAAACTGTTCTGTTCGTTTTTTTGAAATTTCATTTTTGTCTAATAATCCTGAATATAGAATAGATTTTAGATGGCCTGAAAATGAACCAATCATTTTACACTTGACATCGTTTCTTACGTCTGCCAATTCTGAATAACTTTTTACTGATTTTGGTACTTGTATTGTCATAACTTTAATTTTTAATTTTATTAATCCCAGTCTTGATGGTGTTCTGCTTTAATGTAACACACTGCTAATATCGCAAGCGATACAAAACAAATAATAAGATAGACTGTAAACATATTTTTATTTTTTAGTTTTTTGAAGCAAACATTTTTCTACCATTACTCATGAATGTATCAAATGCTTCTACACCCATAGATTCTTTTAATTCTTCAATGAACTGATCTAATTGATCTTTTAAAGATACAGCTTGAAAATGCTTTTCGTTATCAACTGCTTCTTTCAATTCCCAATTAGTGTCTAAAATTTTACTAAATAATTCGATTTGTGAATTTGTCATAACTTTTATTTTTAATTTTATTACGCAATTTTTTTACCCATTTCTATGTCTCTACGAAGACTTTTAATTCCAAACATGTACTCGTTACAAATAATATTTCCACGTTTCATACCTCTCGCGCCTTTAACTCTATTAAACACTCTTAATCTACCTGCGTAGGCGATTTTTGCAGCTTCGTATTCTTTACCTTTAAAAGAAATTACGTAGCGACCTTCACCTATTTTTGTTATTTCAGCTAGTGCATTTTCTACTGGCACTTTAGGTTTTTCAAGAATGGTAATACTACTAATGCTAGAAAAATAATAGCTCTCAGCTTTTCTTTTACTTGTAGCTAACAATTCAAACGTCATCTTTGATAGATCTATGCTTTTAACAATACCTGTAATTTCCACAGATCCTTGAGATCCTGAGCCCATACCGTAATTGTAATTGTACTTAATTGATATAAAATCGTTTACTTGAAAATTTCTTGAGTTTGTCATAACTTATTTTTTAATGGTTGAATTTAATTTGTATTCGTAACTATGAATAAGATCAGTTTCTATGCGATGTGCTTCAGCTTTACCTCGTACGATATCTACTATTAATACGTCGTACACATCGTGTTCGTACTTACGCATATCGTTGTATAACGCCCAATCTTTATTTTCAGTTAACGCTCGCATACAGTGTTGGTGAAAACGAATTAATACACTTTTTTTGTATGCTCTCCCGCGTGCCACCGTCAATCCTATGTAACGTTTACCGTTAACGGTATTAACGATTTCGTAGATAATGTGGTTGCGATCTGTGCGTTTTTTGCTCATGTGGAAGATAATTGAATATAGTAAATATACGACACAATATTGACATAAAAAAATCCAAATGAAAAAAAGCCTATTGGAAACCAATCAGTTGCGCCAGAATGTAAGCAGGGAGCGATCATAACTCGTTGGTTCTCAATGGAGAACTTTTTTATTGGTAACCAATCAGTTATGAGTCAGGCTTTGGGGATCAGCCAGTTATGTATTTAAATTTTTCTATCTATTAGTAGGTTCTCATCGTCACCCAAATCGGGTTTTTCGTACTTTATTTCGTGTACCATATTTTGTAAATCGATTAGATCTTGATCTTCTTGGTTTTTATAATCGATTAAATCTTCTTCGTGTTTATATCTTCCTTCGTCTAAGAAAGCTTGCATCTTTTCTATCTCTTTTAACACATTTTCGTCTATGTTGTAGAATAGTAAATTGGACTCGAAAGAAGTTTCATCACCAACAAGTGGACTCGATTGCATATTTCTTAGTACTCGTCCACTAAAACTGTCAAACACATTAATGAAGTAGCAATTGTAACAAAGCCACCTGATATTTTCTATTTGCCAGTTTCTGCGGTCACCGTCAACAAAGTGTAATAACAGTGGTTGCTTTCCGTCTTTTACTCTTTTTTCGTGATAACCACAGTGTTCGCACTCTTCTTTGTGCAATCCGTGTAAGATCAACATCTTCTTTAAAATCACCACCCTTGCAGGACTAGTCCACTTTCTGTAAGTAAGTAGATTGTCTATTTGTTTTTGATAAAGTCTTGGTAGATTTTCTTTGTGTTTTCTAGGTCTTTGTGCATTGGGATTGCCGTACTTTCTGTGAATTTCGTAGAGAGTTTTTCCTGTCTCAAGGTCAATGTACATGCTTGCGTACTTAACCCAAGTTTTGAAGTTAATTCCCATGTATCGACAAGCTTCGGCTATAGTACGAGAATTGGCCATGGAATCCCTAATCTCGTCTTCGGTCAATTGTAAACCTAAATGGGGAAATCCTAACGCCTTACTTTGTTCCCACGGTAATTTCTTCTGGTATTTCTTCCTCCTACCCTTCATCTATTTTTGGGTTCATCATAACTAATAAATTCCAAAGATCGTAAGGATTCTGTAACAATATTTCTTGGCCATCTGTAGTTTTCATAGCATTTAGTGTAGCATCATCATTCATCCTATCATATAGATAAAAACTAATAACGTCTGTGCAAGCTTCTCCAAAGCTCAAGATCATTAACATATCTATTGTCTGAATATACTTATCTTCGTATTTAAATAGATCGATCTGGAGCTCTTGGTACGCGATGTTAGATCTTACTATTGTTTCTTCTAAGGTATTTATTAATGTGAAGAATAATTCTCTTCGTCTTTCTGATTGAGTTCTTTTTTTTCTTCTTATCGATGATTTTGCTCCTAATAACGAATCTACTGCTGATTGTATTTCTTTATATTCGTCTGCCATTTTTACTTTTTAGAGTTTTTCAATGTTTCAATCATTTTTGATATGTGGATGCACATTTCGTAATCTTCTGCGGGATCTTCAATATACCAATTAAGACATACAGTAAGCGCATCTACCCAATAATGTTTGTGTAATTCTACATAATTGTTAGAACTGTTTATTTCAAATATGGAAGCGAAAGTTTTTTTATTGGTAAGCGCATCTTCTATTGCTTTAGGCACTTCAACTTTAAGAAGACCTTTTAATATGTCAGATTTTTTTATTTGCTCTGACGTTAATTGATCTAATCCGTCAAAATTTGCTCTTACTGTTTTTCTTTTCTTCATAACTTTTAGTTTATTATTAAAATAGTGATCCTGAAGCTATTATATGCCATTGTGGTGCAAAAGATGCGTACTCAACGAATAATCTCATATATGCTCCAGCCGCTAATGATCTAGAAGTAAAAGCTCCTCCAAGTGTATTAATAGATGTAGCTGAATCTTTTGGGCTTGGTATTATTTGAGCAGCATTACTTCCAACTGTATTAATTACAGTAATTTCTTCTGAATACATTGGACTTATTGGTGTTGTGCCATTACTAGTTAAATCATATAAATAGAGGCTTGTCTTTGAATTATTTGATTCATTACAAGTTATATAATATAATTTATTTCCAGAAGGAATGAATCTATTTCCAGTAGAACCAGACAAATCACTCATACTACCCGCAAAAGATCCAATAGATGCATAATGTTTTAAAGGTCCTGACGCTGCAGAAGCGGTAGTTTGAACTATTAAACTTCCTGGAGAAAATACTAATGATCCAGTTAAACTTAATCCATTTGTAACTCTCATTGATCCAGTTACATCAATACTACCTGTAACTAAGAAACCGCCCATTACAACTGAAGACCCTGAAACAATCAAATCTAAAGTTGCCGGCGTATTAATAGTTATTGGACCTGTAAAAGTATTTGATCCAGTGGTTGCAAAATTAAAAGATCCACTTAAAGAATTTGCTAAATTTGCTATAGAAATTTGAGATGTGTTATTTGATGCCACTATAGGAACAACATCTGTATTTAATACTGATGTTACTACTGGGAGTTGAGATATTGTTACGTTTGACATATTTTTTAATTATTGTGTTGATATAGTTGAACCATTTTCTGTTGTTAGTATCCTACCTAAAGAGTCAAGTAAATAAAAAGTTGGTATTGTAGGTGGATTAGTAGGTATATTTGTTCCACTTGAATTTTTTTGAGAGGAAAATAATAAATTTGGATCTATAGATCCTCTCATTTTTTCTATATAATTAGTAGGGTTTTGTTGAATAGAAAATGTACTTCCTTTACCGTTGGTAAGATTTTTTTTAAATAAGTCTAATAAGAATTTACTACTCACCTTTTAAAGTTTTCATTAGCCACGCTGATATAGCATTCAAAGGAACTATAAAAGAAGCCACGTTTAAATACGCGTTTCTTTCATTATAATCTATAGGAATTCCTGCTTCACCAAATTTCTTTTGTAATGCTACCGAAATCTTATTTGCATACTCTTGTTTTTTTCTTGGATCTTGTATCTTTTCTTTGGGCAAAATGAATTGCATATTTATGCCTTTCTTTGAATCTGCAGAAGATAAATCAAATTGTAAGGGTATGTTAACCTTTTCTCCGTCAACTGTTAAGCTAACCGAATATCTTGGAGTTGAAAGTATATTTGCCATTCTAAATAATCTTTGGTAATAAATATCAAATTAAGTGGTAGGAAATAGTGGTTCAATAGGTATTTGTATTGGATTCATTTTCCTAATACTAAGAATCATGTTTTGTAATTCAAAATCAGCTACTTCACCGTGTTCTGCTATTATAGCTTGTAAATTTTGTAATACTTCAGCAGAACCATTACTAAATTCATTTATAGATATCACAAGAATTATGTCATTTGTTGGTTCTTGATCTATTTTAAATTTACTTTTTAGATCTATTAGAGTATTTGGCTGTTCATTTTTAATATATTCAGAGACAATGTCTTCATCACTTATATAAATGTTTGAACACCATGGTTCTAATATATTCAGCAATAAAGTATTATAAGATGATCCCTGTAAAACAATTCCAATGTCATATTTCTTTGGAATAATGGGTAATTGATATTCATCATTTTGAATCCAACTTCCCCACTTTCTAATGTAATTTCTTGCTGATTTGTTACTAGCATTTTGAAAATACTGATCATCATGACCAATTTTATCGGTCCATCTATGACCTCTACAAGTTAAGTGATAAACTAGAGCATCTCTTGATTGAATTAATTCGTATCCTGCAAGCATCCATCTTTGAAAAATGTCAGAATCTTCGTATGGAAACGGTGCAAAAATCTTATCATGTCCTCCTACTTTATTAAAATCCTCTTTGTATAAAATCCATGGGGCAAACATGCCTTTAGTAGTTTTTATTCCATTATCGTAAATACTATTTTTTATTTTTAGTTGAATTTCCTCTACAAACTTTTCAAATTCTTCTATATTCAAACTATCAAAGTCCATACCAAAATCTTTAATGATTTTTTCTTTTCCTTCTGGATGTAAAGGAGGTTCTATTCTAGTTCCACATACTACCGTACCACGTTTTAAATGCTTAAGTATGTTCTCTATATAGTTTGGACCTATGATCATATCTGCATGTAATACTCCTACAATTAAAGTTCTAGCTAATGCCATACCTTTATCGTATAAAATTGTGTGACCTACTCTTTCTTCTGATCTATAAATTACACTGATTTGTTTATCGAGTTCTAAAGATTTTAACCATTCAAATGTATCGTCTGTAGATCCATCATCTAATAAAATTACTTTTACTTCTGGTGCGTTTCTTTTAATACTATCATACGCATTTTTTAAATGTCTTAAATTATTGTAAGCAGGTATAACCAATGTAACGTCTTTTTGTGTTAACATAATTTTAATCTTGGTTGTTGTGGTTCTTTTTTCTTTATGTTTAATTTAAATGGTCCTAATTCATATATTCCTAAATCGTCTGCATCATGATGAATTAGACTTTGTAAGTTTCCTATTAAAGCTTGAAACATATTTTCAGGTTTGATCATATCATTATAATCAACAATTAATATAATATCATCGGTTAATTCATTTACAAATTTAGATGCTATATCAAACGATGTATAAGGTTGAATATAATCACAATAAGATTTAATATCAATGTTATCAATTTTAATGTGATCAAAATAAGGTTCTACACTTAATATCTGTTCGCTCTTACAATTATTTATTTCGATACCTATATTGTATTTAATATTTGGTATTGGATCCAATGTACTAGAATGTTGAATAAATGCTCCCCATTTTCTAATGTATTCGTACATTGAAATTGCATTGTTTTTATTCCAATCTTCACTTTTATTTTGAAAATCTTCCATTTTTTCTGCGTGAGCAAATTGACCTCCTCTACAAGTTAGATGGTATACCATGGCTTTCCAAGATTGAATTAGATCGTATCCCGCTAACTTCATTCTTCTAAATAAGTCTGCGTCTTCAAAAACAGATAAAAATATGGGATCGTGCCCTAAATGCTGATCACGATGTATTAGCCATGGAGCAAAGATACTTTTAGTTATCTTATCACTTCCATTCTCTTTTACAAATTGATTAAATTCTTCAATCTTTAAATCTTCTGGCCACATACCAAAATCTTTAACTATTTTTTCTATTCCTTCTGGATGGAGAGGTGGTTCTATTCGTGTAGCGCATACGACATTGTTATTAGTTTTTAAATCTAGTAAATGTTTATCTGCATTTGGACCTAATATCATGTCTGCGTGGAATGCGATTACGTAATCGTATTTAGCTTCTAAAAACATTTCATCATAAGCATGCCCGATTCCCAATGGATCAATGTATTCATTTTTAATGAATCTAATTCTTTGATCCTTTAACCAATCACAAGTTCCATCATTGTCTTGATCTACGTAAACAAGTATCTCATTATCTTTATAATAAGAATTATCTTTAATAGATTGTATACAAGGTTTTAAATACCTTAAATTATTTTTCGAAGGGATGCAAAATGTTAGCATTTAAAAAATTGTTTATATTTTTGCTTATTATTTAATATATAAGTAGGTAAATTAGATGCATCTAACCAAAATTTAAATTCTGATCTTCCTAATACATCTTTAGTAGCAGATAAGTTATTACCTATTTGATTTTTAATATTATCATTATTGTATTCTTGATGTCCATAAGCTTCTAATTTTAATTTTATTTGATCTACTCCACCCATGAATGTAAAGTGCCAACCTCCATTATCAATATACTCATACTGCGTTTTTGACGGAGTTCTTAAATGATTTAAACACGCATTTTTAATATTTTTATATTTAGTCAACAAAGTTCCTGCCCATGGTTCATTAGATCTTACATTCATATAAGTAGAATATACTAATTGTTTTAATTTGTATATCTTATTATCTTCTATGTTGTAAGAAATTTCTGGATTCCAGTATTCATCTAAATCAGTTATAAAACATAAATCATCATCTTCTAATCCAACTAAAGCTTTACGAATACTTTCTTTTTGATAAAATTCGTTTAACCAATGTAATTCTCCTGGAGGCACATTTGAAGTTGTCAAAGCCTGCATACAAATTTGTTTAGTTAAATCGTCTATATCAGGATTTAAAATCCTCTGTCTTAAATCATCGTATGATTGAGGAGGATCGTATGTAATATGATGAATTATTTTATCTTTATATTTTTCAAATCTGTTCTTATTTTTTTCAAAATAAAGTTCTTTTGGTTTTCTTGAAAAAGTTTGTACACATTCAATTAAAACAAATTTATCAACATAATCATTAAGCATTTCCAATCTTAATTCTAATAGATCTAATTCATTATAGAAAGTAAAAATATCATATATTTTAGCCATATATTTTTGATTGCTGTTTATATAATTCAAATTCTCTTAAACACTCATTATAAGTTTGTAATTTTCCTTCTCTATCCATATAAGTAAATTTACGAGAAATATTGTATCCACAAGACCAATATCCATTACTTACGTTATGCCTTGACCAATATTTAGGTGCTATGATTAAATTAGCGTCAGAACAAAATGTAGGAAAATATGCAAAACTTGAATTAGATATAACTAACCACTTTGCATTTTTAATGATTGAATAATCCTTTGCTAAATCAAAATGATATACATTATCAGCTAATTCTGGCAATAATCTTTTTGCGGTATCAGGATTCTCTGTGATAATTAAAAACTGCATATTAGGATTGATATTCAACATGTGGTATATCGATCTAACCCAATAATCTCTTGATAAAAATAAAATAGGATCAGCTTCATAGTCTCTAATATTTAAAACGCATATATCATCGCTTCTAAAATCTTTACAATCAAATTCTTCTTTTACTTTTAACCAATCTTTAATTTCTTCTTTATAATCCCAAAAATAATCTTCTCCTTGCATAATACCCATAATTTTTGTATTATCAGGTACATTTAATAAATTTTGATCGATCAATCTTATATCACAACCATGAGTACGATCATGTTCAGAATGGTTAAATTTAATTCTTATTTCTTTTTCTGTGTATGTATCATGATATAATTCTTTTACTTCTTTACCTAAATTTATATCCATGAAATACACGCCTTTATCATTGTATCTTCTATCTCCAAAATTTTCTAAACCCATATAACCAAATTCATAACCATTTTTTTTAGCTATAGCTCTAGTAGTTACATAACATGCTAATTGATTTCCAAATCCTTGACCGAAAAGAAAAGATGTATAAATCATAATTATTTTTTCCAAAATGAATAAATACCGTTATCTATTTCGTAATTTTCCCAAACAAACTGAGATCTTTTTGGTTGTTCTTTTGCCCAACGCCACATATCTCGCAATCCGTCTTCTAATGAAATTCTATGTTCGAATCCAAGGATACCCATTGATTTTTTCCATGTAGGAATTGCATGTTTAACTTCGTGTCTTCCTTCTTTATATTCTACAGTGTATTCATTTTCATTTATCACCTGTCTTAAAAGTATATTAGCATCATTTATAGTCCATTCTTCTATACCTCCTAAATTAATGATTTGTTTTGACGCTTTTGAAGATATAGCTGAATTCCACAGTGGTTGTAAAATATCAAATATATGACTAAATGCTCTAGTTTGAGAGCCATCTCCAAATATTGTTGTTGGTAATCCATTTAAATGCTGATACATCCAAATACCCAATACATTTCTATATTTATCCCAAATATTTTGATTTTTACCATACACATTATGAGGACGAATAATACACCAGTCTAATCCATGTTGTTCACCTGCGATTTGAATATCCATTTCACATGCATATTTTGCAACTCCATAAGGATCTATTGGGGCCGGAATTTGAGTTTCATCAAATACTCCTCCATATCCATGACCATATACTGCTAATGTAGAAGTAAAAATTAATCTTTTTACATCGTACTTAATACAATTATTTACTATTTTTGCAGTCGCAACTAAATTATTTTGATAATTATAGCTTCTTATAAATGGTGATAATCCTTCAGCCGCGTATGCAGCGAAATGAAATACGTAGTCTATGCCCTCTTTAAAAATAGAATCTAATTCAGAATCTACTAAATTACGTTTCCAAAATTTTACTTTAGGATTTATATTTTCTATGTATCCTCCAGACAAATCATCAATACCGATTACTTCAACTTCTGGATGATATAATAAAATCCAATCTGCTAATCTAGATCCTAATAATCCTGCTACTCCTGTTATTAATACTTTCATATAATTACTATCTTTTTATTATTACAGACCATGAACTGTCTGGGTAAGTTACTAAATCATTTATTAGATTTTCTTCGTATAAAATTGTGTATATGTGTGGAAGATAAAAATCATGACCACATAAAATACCTCCACTTTTAATTTTATTTTTCCACGCATTAATATCTGATCTAACACTAATTGGATCATGTTCTGCATCTACATATACCAAATCTAATGATTCATCTTTAAAATCATTCGATGCTTCTACACTAGATTTTCTGATTTTAATAATATTTTCTATGTGAGATGTTCTTTCTAAAAATAATTTTTCTGCGTCAACAAATAATTGATCATGAGAAGGAATTCTTCCTGTTGCAGGTACTACGTAATCATAACAATCAACACTGTATACTACTTTAGCAAACATAGAAAATAACATCGTAGAAACTCCTTGAAAAGATCCAATTTCTACCATTTCTGTATTTTCATTAACGTGAATTTTTACTAATTCATATAATCCTCTTACACTGTTATGATCTTCTAGCGCAGCGTGTCCCATTCTTGGTATTTTAAATAACTCTTGTAATCTTTCTTCTTTTATCATTATAAACTTTTTTGTGTTAACTTGTAATAAAAATTATTTTTGCCATGAAAACCAAATGGTATATTTCCATAGTTTTCTGGAATCATTTCTTCGTGACTGAATTCTATTGCTACTTCTAGTGGTGCAAATTTACAACCTTCTAATTCGTATGCCTTTCTATTGTGGCAACAAAAAAATCCGTCTTCATGATAATACCCATAATATTGTTTCCATTCTAAATTTAATATATTTGCAAGTTCCAATAATTTTTTACTTCTTAGTGTAAATCCTCCATTACCCACTCTTTGTAAATTACCTTCAGAATCCCTGAAAGAAAAATCGTCTTGAGGTAAAGGCCACGCAGCGCCTATATAATCGTATTCTAACCATTCATCTTTCCACATATCAGGATTGACTACATATCCATCGTTTTGAACTAATAAGCAATGAGTAGTGTTAATATACTCATGCAATCTGTACACTATAAAATGATTGTATTGTTCATAGTTTAAAGGTTCACATTTTATTATTTCTACTTCATCATCTTGTACTTCTTCTGGAGTGATTAGAATTGCTCTGTTGAACTCTAACTCTCTCATTGAATACTTGATAGCTTTTAAAGTTTCTAAAGCTTTTGTGCCTGCTACACCAGCAATTGTAACATTATTTATTTTCATACCAACTTATTACTCTTTGTGTTTCTTCTATTTTCTGTTGTTCAGTTATCATTGTAGTAGTTCTCACATCTGAATCTCTATTTACAGTACAAATGCTCTCTATCACTGTCGGGTACCCGTGCTTATCATACAATCGTTTATAGTATTCTACATCAACCAACCAATTCAGAGTCTCATTAAACAGTAGTGGATCTTCATTCTTGATAGTTAATACAGACGGACAACTAATAGTGTTTACGCCTGCATAAATTCTATCATGATAATAAGGTACCATAGGATCATAAAGATCAATACAATTTTTTGTATGAGCACATCCTGTAATAAACCATTTTTGATTTAAATTAAGAACTATGCTATTAAATATTATTTCTAAAGAATCTACATTATATAGAAAATCGTCTTGAAATAAGATTTTAATATATTCTCCATTACAATTTTTTATAGCATTATTTATATTTGGTGCTATTCTACCTCTACCAATATCATTTCTTAGATAAACTATATTTAGAAGATATGTTGGATGATGCCATTTTTCACACACATCTTTTATATCATCATTTAAACTATGATCTGAAATAACTATTTCAAAGTATTGAAATGTTTGTTGAGCTAATATATTGAAAGAATGTTCTAAATATTCTGCTCCTTTACCATTGATTTCCCACGTAGGGATAGCAATACTAAAAAGTGGTTTTAAACTATTATCCATGATTCTGGGTATAAGTCTTTTGTATTGTGAACTCCTTCATACGCTGGACCAAACCAATTTTTAGGAGCTACTACTTTTTTATTAGGATTTTTATTTAACCATGCAGCCCACCAACTAAATGAACTGTTCGCTATTATGTTATGATGGCACATACTCATTGCACACATATCTACTTCGGGTTCGTTATTTTCCATATAGATTATGCATTCCGATTCTCCGAATAAGCTCTTGGCGTATTCTATATCGTCTGAGAATACTACAAAGTACTTGTCTGTGTTATGATCTTCGTCACTGAATTCCATCATTGCGCTGAAATAATAATTTGCATTCATTACTGGGTGAAACTGTTGTAGTGCTTTGTAATCTCCCACTCTAACGTGAACCGATACTAGTTCAGGGTTTCCAGGTATTTTTGGTAATACATTCTCTGCTTTTTTCTTTATCTCTCTATCGAATTGAAAAAATTCTAATATTAAATCAGAGCAGTGTTCGAAGTACTTTTCAGTCTGAAAGTATCCCATCAAATTGGTCTGATTAGGTATAGCAAAAAATTCTGGAAAGAAATGAAACCCTGGTTCTTGCGCTACATAATTTGTTTCTATCTGATTTAGTGGAGCTAAGGTCATTGCTACATTGGGAAAATATTTTGGTAAATCAAAATATACTTCTCTCGTAACTCCGTCTTTAAAATCTTCTACGCTTGGTATTTCTGTGTTCTCTTTTGGAAATGCGAAGCCTTTGTTTATTTTTCTAGCGATACCAACTGTTGCAGCGAATTGAAACATTTGATTTCCGAGTCGGCCATGCTTTCCTATGTACTTGAATGAAATCATTTTGTTTTAAATTTTAATCTACTGACCAAAATGTCCTATTTCTTTATACGTTATCATATTAATGTATCTATAGTTTCGTAGACTGTTTTTGAAGGTGTAAATCCTAAATTAGTTAATTTACTACATTCTAAATACATATCTTTTACTTGTACTATACTATGAAACTCAGTAGGTTTCATGCTACCAATTTTACTTTTAGAATTTAATTTTTTATGCACATAATTTATAACATCAATAAATGCAGTTGGTTTCGCTGTAGATCCTAAATTATATATTTCTCCACTAATTCCATTATCTATTATAAATCTAAGACCATCTATAACGTCTTGAACATGTATAAAATCTCTATAAAATTTTCCTGAATGATATAGCTTAATATCACGATGCTCTCTCATTTCTTCTATTAAAAATTGTAATGCATTTTTCTTTTTTGATACTTTGCTATCGCTTTTTCCAACCACATTTGCTAATCTAATTATTGTATAATTAATTTTAAAAGTTTTACAATAAGACTCTATTAGTTGTTCTGCCGCCAATTTTGTGATAGAATAAAACCCTTTAGGTTTACATTTAGATGTTTCAGTTGCCGGTAATCTTACATTTCCATATACAAACCACGAACTAACAAAATGAAATGTTACATTTTTATTTTTGTTAGCATTTAACACTTTCATTAGATGAATTAAATTAGTTTCAATATCAATAAATGGATTATCTAAAACATTATAATTATCAACTGTACTAATTAAATATAATATAGCTGAATCTTGTGGTACTTCTAAAGATTCTCTAGGAACTATATGACATTCTGATTGATATTTTTTACAAAATTCCGAACCTATAAATCCAGTTCCTCCAAATACTTCTATCATTATTTAAATTTTTTAACAGTTTCTTCTATATAATTGAATACTGGCTCTGTATAATGAGGAGCAGCTCCAATAAAAAATACTTTATCCAATACTTTATTTGCTTCAGGAAAATCTCTATAATCTCCTAATAATTCGTATCCTGGGTGTAATAAAATATTTCCTGCAAAATAGTTTCTAGTTTGAATTTTATTCTCTTCTAAAAAAGCAACTAATCTATGTTTTAATCCTGGTTCATCACAAATGAATGGTGTACCGAACCAACAAGGTTTTGCGTGTTCTAATGTTAGCGGAGTTCTTAATCCTGGAATATTGTCTGTAAATATTTTAGATATAATGTGATTAGATCTTCTTCTATTAGTTTCTATTTCTGATAGTTTATCTAATTGAACTAAACCGATTGCGCCTTGTAAATCTAATGGTTTTAAATTATATCCCATTTCACTAAATACGTACTTGTGATCAATTATTCCATCATAGTTTTCTAACCATTTATCAAATCTATTTCCACACGTTCCACAAGCAAGTAAATTAGCAGATCCTATACAATAGCAATCTCTACCCCACCAACTTAAGCTAACAAATAATTTTTTTAATTCATCATCATTAGTACAGATCATTCCGCCTTCTCCAGTAGAAATATGGTGAGCAGGATAAAATGAATTAGAATAGGCCACATAATAATCAGTTAATAATTGTTGTCCCCATACAGTTCCTAAACTATCACAATTATCTCCAATTAATTTTAAATCGTATTTTAGTGCAAGCGCTTTTAACTTATCCATGTCAGGAGGATTTCCTAACACAGGAGATACAAAAATACCTTTTGTTTTATCTGTAATTTTTGATTCAATTTGATCAACATCAAAATTCAATGTGTCCCATTCAATGTCAACAAATACAGGTTTTAATCTATTTTGGTGAAGCACCGATATAGTTGTTGCAAAACCTACCGGAGATACAATTATTTCATCGTCGTCTTTCCAAGCAAATCTTTTCTTCAACGCCGCAATAAGTACTAAGTTAGCGGAACTACCAGAATTTACCATGTGAGAATGCTTAGTATTAAAGCGCTTACTAAAAGCATTTTCGAATTTGTATACTTTTTCTCCAGCGGTAATCCATTTACCATTTAAAAAAGATTCTATAGCGGCTTCAGTTTCTTTATTGTCCCAATAAGGTCCAGAATAATAAACTGGTGTTTTACCGGGTTCAAAGTTTTTAGCATTATATATGTAGGGTGCTACGTGGTTTCCTACTAATGATTGTATATTTTCTAATTGTATCATTTTATTTTTGGGTTAAATATGTAACATTCTAATCTTTCTATATTCCATGGAGCAGATTCTTCTTCTAATAAAAGATCACACACTTTTTTATAAAAATCTTTAGATCTTAATTGAGCATGTTCTTTAGTAATTCCGAAATGTCCTCCTGGCATAAACTCATATTCTTGTGGATGAAGTGATTCAAAGAATTTAAACCAATACTTATCAACATTTATATTAGGATTTGCGTCTTGTGGTTGACCATTACTTTGACAGATTAATACATTTCCGTTTCCATGTTGATTTGATTTTTTTAAATTCCACATTCTACCTCCCTTAGGCCCTGGTATTGTTATGGTATTAAAGTGAAATCCATAATACCCACCTATTTTTAATTGACATTCTTCATCTTCAGTTTTATTATTAATAACTTCTACTATATTTTGCCAATGATCAAAGGGATAATCTTGTGCAAAGAAAGTGATGTCTGATAAATTATCATAATTTAAATATAGATGATTAAAAAATGTATGTACGCACCTTCCTTTATTTACGGGTAATTTAATTTCTGCGTCTCTTTGAGATGCTTCATCTCCTTTTCTATATACTGTTATTTTAATGTTAGAATTTATTTTATCTAACCAATCTAGATAATTATCGTATGCTGCTATAACCAATTCTCTAGTCATTATTTTCTAATCTTTGGATAATTTAATATAAACCAATCTATTGATTCTTTTAAACCTATTTCTAGGGTGGTAAAATTATATTCACCTATTATGCTTAATAATTTTTTATTGCTTGAAGGTTTTCTATATTGTCCATTTGGTTTATCAGTTAACCATTTTACTTCTCCATCGAAGCCCAGATGCTCAACAATAAGATCTACAACTTGTTTGATAGTATACTCAGTAGGATTAGAAATAATGACAGGATCAGTTCCCTCATACTTTTCTAGTAATAAATCCACAATATTCGCAACGTCTTTAGAAAATATAAATTCTCTTAATGGTGTTCCATCACCCCAAACTTCAAATGGTGTATTATTTTGTTTCGCTAAATAACACTTGTGAATTAATGTTGGTATAACGTGACCGTTATCTAAATTGTAATTATCGTTTGGACCATAAACATTGCAAGGAATAACAGAAAAATATTTGGTATCATATTGTTTATTGTAAGCTTGAATTTGTACATCAGCCATTCTCTTAGCATAAGCATAAGGAGCATTAGTAAAATGTGGTTCTCCTAAATGTATTTTAGTTTCATCTAAAGGATATTCAACATCATTTGGAAATACACAAGTTGATAAAAAGCAAACTAATTTTTTTACTTCTCTTCTATAGCACGTATCTATGATGTTTGTATTCATCATAATATTTTTATAATAGAATTCTGCTGGATAATTCATATTTGCGCCTACACCACCTACTTTGGCCGCGCAGTGAATTACAACGTCTGGTTTGTAATCTCTAAACATTAATCCAGTATCAAATAAACTAACTAAATTATATTTAGATCCAACTTTTTCTCCTTCTTCAAAAGCAGATCCTATTAATCCAGTTCCACCAGTAATTAATTTTTTCATATTAAAATGCATATTCTCTTACCCAATAATCGATCATTTCTTTTATCATACTTTCAAAATCGTATTTTGGTTCCCATCCTGTGGCGGCTTTTAATTTTGAAGCATCACCTTTTAAAGATTTAAGTTCTTCGGGTCTTAGAAATTTTTCATCAATATCAACCCATTTTCTATAATCTAATCCAATTTCATTAAATGCTAATTCACATAATTCTCTTACTGTATGGGAAATTCCTGTAGCACATACAAAATCGTCTGGTTGATCTAACTGTAAAATCATATGCATTGCTTTTACATAATCCTTAGCGTGGCCCCAATCTCTTGCGGCATCTAAATTTCCTAATAGTAATTTATTTGACGATATATATTTAATTTTAGCAGCTTCTTTACAAACTTTATTTGTTACAAAATTAGTACCTCTTCTTGGAGATTCATGATTAAATAAAATTCCATTAGACACGAACAATCCATAAGAATTTCTATAATTTCTTGCTATGTTATAACCAAATAATTTAGCGCATCCATATGGTGATACAGGATTCATTGGAGTGGTCTCTCTTTGAAATCCGTCTGAATCTATTGAGTTACCAAACATTTCAGATGAAGAAGCTTGATACAATTTTATTTTAGGATTAATTTCTTTTATTGCTTCTAACATGTTTAGAACACCTAAACCTGTTGCGTTAGCTGTATATATAGGTTGATCAAAAGAAATTCTAACATGAGACTGCGCTGCTAAATTATATATCTCGTCTGGTTCAACTTTATTAATTACTCTAATTAAAGAAGAAAGATCAGTCATATCTGCATAGTGCAAATTGTTTTTAATGTATGGATAATCATCTTCTATTCTTGAAGTTTGATTTTCAGCGACAGAATTTCTTTTTAAAGTACCATGAACTTCATACCCTAAGCCAATAAGATATTCAGTCAAATAAGATCCGTCTTGTCCATTTATTCCTGTTATTAACGCAACTTTTTCACTCATATTGTATCGTATAAACTGTTTTGTTTTTCTTGTCGTTTAATATCTTTAGGATGATATAATGCCCATGTTTCATCAGAATCTGGTAAGTAAGTATAAATTTGACAACCACAAATTCTTTCATGAACTTTACCTTCCCATTTTAGAGATGGTTGATTTTTAATTATCCTTGTCTGATAATCTGGCCAATTGATGTACCCTTTTTTATTTACATTCCATCTCCACTTTTCGATGTGTTCTTTGGTCAATCCAGTTACAGTATTAACTCTTGGAACGTGTACACATTCTATTGGCCTATTTTCTGTTAAAATAGTTTTTAAGTGAGATATTAATGAACTTGATAAATACTCATCTGCGTCGATAAAGAAAATATACTCTTTTGAACAATTAGATTTTAAATTATTTTTAAATGATGCAAAATCATTATTCAAAGAATATTGAGTAAATGTAACCCTATCAAAATATTCTTTCACCGTAGATATAACTTCATCTGTAGCTGTTGTATCTAATTGTACAACTATTTCATCATTATCCTCAATATAAGATAATAATTGATCTAATAATCTTTTTAATTCTATGTGTTCATTACATGCTGTAATAGCATAACTGATACTTACTCTATTCATATATCAAATAAATTTATATAATCACACGCAGCGTAAAAATCTCTTCCAAAATCTTGAGTAGAAGATGCATCAGACTTATGTGATTGTCCTTTGTATTTAGGTAATTTTAATTCTTCTTCTGTTAACCTAATACTTTTAGTTGCTCTCCATTGCCAATCATCTGCAAATTTTCCAAATGGATAAACAGTACCTTTGCCTTTGATGTTTATTGTCATTGGATACCAAACTCTTTTAATTTCATCTGTTTGTTTAATATCTTTATATAACATGGGAAAAGCATCATCTTCTTCATAAGCAAAAAAATCAAACTCACCTTCTCTCATTAAATCGGTTGTTTCAAATCCACACGCAATACAAGAATACTTGTTATGAAATTCATTTATTGGTTCTATGTTGCAACATTCATCTTGTTTACAAAGAGGACATAGCATTAAAGTAGTGTCTATCATTATTCGTCTTTTTTAATTGTGGGAAGTTCTATCTTTTTTAAGGTTGGTAATTTTAATCCAACTTGTTTAGGAACTTTATCTAGATATAAACCTAATTTATTTTTCATTTCTTCAAAAGAAAACATTGTTTTTGATTTATGAGCTTGTTGTTTTGCTTTCTCTACATATTTAGGATATTTTTCAAAAACATCTCTAAGATAAAATTCTGCTTGTTTAATATCAGCAGAAAACCATCCTGATTCTGGAATTAACATATTTTCTACTACTGCGGATGGATGAATTTGAGTTACTTGACCTCCTACCATTGCTGTGTATTCCATAAATAAAAAATCTGTATGACCTGAGTATGCTGTTGCTATAATAGGTTTCTTTGATAAGCTGAACTCTAATAAAGGTCTACCAAATCCTTCGCCTTTAGTTAAACTAACCATGGCTTTAATTTTTCCATGATTATAAAGATAATTCATATCTTGATCATCTAATTCTCCATGAAGTAAATATAGACTTGGTAAATCTTTAGAATCAATTGATTTTCTAATTGAATCAATCTTTTCTAAAATTGCTTCTCTATCCATTATACTTGCGCCGCCACTTGAGATCTTAAGTACCATAGCGGGTTTATTCTTTTTATTCTTAAAAGTTTCTAAGAATGTTTTAATTGTTAACCCTATATTTTTTCTATCTTCTCCTAAATCTCCCTGTAACCAATGACCTACGACTAAATAACAAAAACTCTCTTTAATTTCGTCTAGCTTTAAAACTAAATCAGTACCTTCTATTGCGTCGTCTTCTATAAAAAAGTATTTGTTTAAATCTGCGCCTTCAAATAATACATCTACTGGCTTTTCTAATTTAATCTCTCTTGTTATTTGACCTTGAGGATTTTTTTCTTGAAAGGTTGTTTGTTTAAAAACATTTTTTGCATGTTCAGAAGACACTAAAGTTAAATTCATTCGATTGATTCCATCAATCCAACTAGCGTGACAAATAGTTGTTTCTATACCAGCCGTTAGTCCTAAATTGTACTTTCCAACAGGTTGAAATTCGTTGGGAACAGTAATTTGACACCAAAAATCAGGTTGTTTTTTCATTTGTCCTGAGTTATTAAATAAAGGAATCATCCATCCCCATTCATTTTTATTGTCTGCTATATATCCCCATGGAGTTGATCCCCATCTTTGAGGCAAAATTTCAATTTCCCATTCATCTTTTTTTAATTCGTAAAGAGCTTTTACAAAATCTCTACTTCTTGCTCCGTATCCTGAGTATGTATCAATTGGACACGATATAACTGCGTACTGCTTCATAGACTATTAATATGTTAAAGGGTGTGGTATACTTTTTGGTTTTAAATCTTCTATTTTATTGAATTCGAATTTATTTCTTGGTTTACATCTATCAAAAGTTTCGTTGATGCCTTCAATTACATTTTTAGCCATTAATCGCGCACTCATCATTGATTCATCTGATGTAACCCATTCTCTAGCAGCTTTACAGACATCTTCATATGTTTCAAAACCTCTAGTTAAGGAACCATATTTAGGTTGATCAGTTTTTAATGCATACACTTCTTGAATTTGAATAGTAATATCTCTAAAATCTGCTCTATCATCCCAAATGTAAGGAGTTGGAATTGATCCTACCAAACTCATATTGCTAGGAAATACTGGGAATGCCCATTTGCCGTGTTTTTTATAGGTACCAAAATGATTAGAAGGAATTTCTTTTGACGGCGTAAACCAATTTCCATCTTCATCTTCAAATCTCATTTGATCTTGCATTCCACCAGTTACAGTAGCAATGATTGGTTTTCCACACATCATGCCTTCTGTTAAACTCAATCCCCAACCTTCATTAGAAGATATTAAAGCCACCGCGTCAGAAAGATTATACATTAAATTCATTTGATCTACTGGAAGTCTACTATCATTAATAATGACGTTCTTATGATCTTCTGAACAAAGTAAATTTATCACTGCAGGTAAATCTGTGCCATTTTCATCTAAAGCTTGAGTGTGCAACAATAAAGCGCATTTAGCAGCATTTTCTTCTCCAATCTCATCACAAAAATGTGACCATGCAGCAATTAAATCAGAAACACATTTTCTTCTAATGTTTCTTGCATTATAGAATAAAACAAACTCGTACTCTTTTCCTTTAAAAAGATCTTTTTTCATGTCTTGAACTTTTAAATAGTCTTCTAACATATATTCTGGATCGATGGGATAAAAATGTTTTTCGTTAATTCCGTGTGGAATGTACTTAATTACTTTATCTTTTGCTTTTTCTCCTAAAACAAGATCATTGATATTTTTAGTTTGTTTTGAAATTGCTAACAAAGCATCGCATGATTCATAATATGCTTTATTATATAGTGGCGCAGGTAAATCATCCCAGATATTTAAATAGATCATAGGAATCATTTTTCTAATCTCGTTCTCCATTTGAAATAACCATGTCCAATACCTTGGATCAGTGAACATCATCAATGCATCTGGCTTTTCTATTTCGATTAGATTTCTAACCAATTCTTGACTACCATAACCATTGATTGGATAAACGAACACATAAGCATCATTAATTCCTAATATTTTATTAGTATCTTCACAGATATCTAATCTTTTTCCTTGATCTGGGTGATTGATTGCGCCGCCTAAATTTGCCCAATTAAAAACGTGCGCAGTATTAACTACAATTTCTCTTGCCATAGTGGAAATTCCACTTGTCATTCTAATATCATCGCATAATAACAGAATTTTTTTTCTGTCCTTTTGTGGTATATAACCTTCTATCATAACGAGCTTTAATTTATTTTACTAATCCTGGGTTTTCTGATCCAGTGTAATGTGTGTTTATTTGATTGTATATTGTCTTTCTAAATGCCTCATCTGTCATGTAGAGATATAGAGCTCTTTCTACCACCTCTTGTAAGTTCATCTTAGATTTTATACAGGTTACTTTGAAGTCCTCGTATAGAGTCTCTGGTATCTTCAGAGACGTTGTAGATCTTTTTGGTTTTTGTGTCATCGTATTCTTTTCTATAAATATCTACATATACAAGTTAAATATCTATATATATAAAAATAATTTAAGATTTTGAACAAAGATCAGGTCGATCTTTAAATTCACACCATTTACATCCATTGAAATTTTTCTGGTACTCTTTGTCTATATATTTTGCGTCTTTAGTAAAACACTCTCTAACAAAAGATTCAAATTCTTCTACAGACTTTTTTAATTTTGATTTTCCTTGAGCGGGTATAATTTCTTGAACCCAGTGAGTTGGAAATTCTTCACTAATAAATGGGCGTCTTTTTACTATCATGAATAAAACATCGACTTCTTCAGGAGTTATTTTTAAAGCTCTTGAATAGAAATGCTTGTACAATAGTATTTGACTTAATTTTAGATCATCCTTTTTATCAGAATCTTTCCATCCACCTGTGCTTGTTTTAAAATCAATAATTTTATATTTCTTTAAATCTTCATCGTAAAAAATAATGTCTATATATCCTTGCATAATGACATTTGGAATATCATCAACAATATATTGTTCCATTGGAATTTCGATTCCAATTAGCTTTACTCTCTTTGTAGTAAAATATTTTTTTCTATGTTTTTTTAGCCAAGAAAGAATGTTAACACCATCTTGTATGAAGGCCATAAAATCTTCTTTACTTACGTAGTGTTCACTCTTATTTTTTTCTTTTTCTTCTGAGTAATTGACTATCATTCTTTCTTTCAAGAAAGCTTCATAATCAAATTCTTCGGATTTTTTTACAGACTCTTCGTACATTAGTCTTAAATATTCTTGTATTGTTTCATGGAAACTAGTACCAAATAATGTATGAATACTTGGTTTAAATACTTTTTGTTTCTTTACATAGTTTAAATACCATCTAAAGTTACACTGTTTATACATTGAATACTGAGAATACGAAACAGACTTTTGGTAAGCATAATTTATAGTGGATTCCCTTTTTGCCATAACTTATTTTTTTCCATCTACTATACTCTTAATTTTTTTTAAGTATAGTATTGCATCCATGTGTTCCTCTATTGCGTGTTGTAGCCAATCTGATAAAGATAAATCTAACCTATCTAAATCTGTATTATATTTTAATTTTCCAAATTTAGCTCTATCGATAAAAGAATCAACTATAGAATCAACTATAGAATCAGTTTTTAAAATAGTTCTAGAATTTTTTTCATCATAAACAATCACTTTATCATCAAAATCTCTAGTTGCCATCTTCTGCTTCTACTTTTAATTGTGATGATAATTCTGGTGGTAGTAATTCTTTATTAAGGTGACCACATTTAGAGCACACAAAAACTTGAATTGAAGATATAGCGTCTTGAGCAGAGCCGCCTGGAATTAAAAACTTACTAACTTTTCTAATCATTACTGCTTCAGAAAAAGCTTGATTTTTACATTCTTCACAAACTATTGGTGTTGTTTTGTCAATGGATACACTTACTTGTGATCTTGTTTGTTGCATAATTTAAATTTAAATAAAAAAAAGGTATACCAAATATTGTAGATATTCTACTAATATAAGGTATACCTATTAAAGTATAAAATATAAAATCTATGTGATTAAGACATCGCTTCTTGTCCAATTAAATGAGCTCCTACACTTGAACCAGTAGTAGAAGTTGTAACAGCTACAGTTAAAATATCAGGTAAATTACCTCTAATTGTATTATATAAAGGGAAGAAATTACTTAAATCAATTGTTTGTAATCCAGATCCACCAGCAGGCGATACGAACGCATATACTACTTCTCCAGATCCTGAATTTAATTGCGTAGCTGATATATCTCTTGTTACGAATGAGTTAGGTGATCCTAAAGTATTCATTGGAACAAAAGATGATCCAGTTAATATTATAGGATTATTAGGTATACTTGCTATTAATTCAACTACGCATAATTGGTCAGAAGAAATTACTAAGTTTAAAGGTAAAATTTGACCTCTATTAATTAATCCTATTGTATAAACATTTCCTGCACTTTGAGCAGATTGAGTCATAGGTAATCCTATAACTTGATCTACGAAATTAATAGTATTATTTGTATTACTTAATATACGTCCAACTTGTGATCCTGTAGGAAAATAAATTGATTTTCCAAGCCATTGATTATTTGTCCATGGAGTACCTGAAACAGTAATACTTGAAGTCGTAGCTGAAGTTATTGCTGCAGAAGCTTGAGTGTATTCTTGAGTTCCCATAGGTCTATTTTGAATAGACAATACTGGAAATCTAAAAGCTCCTGCATTTACTAATCTTCTAGGCTGTTGTGGATTAATTCCATAAGCATAAGTAAAACCTCTTTGAGCATCTCTTCCGCCTTCTACAACTACTGATACTCCATAATGCACAAATGTGGTACCTGCTGTAATACCAACAAAAGATTGAGATACGCTTCCTGTTACATAAGAAAAATTTAATCCATAACTAGCTGAAACTGCTCCATTATTAGATAAAGGAAGACTCGCTGATAATAATAATGATGGAGTTGTAGATGATGCAGAGGCTATTATTCCAAATGCAGATGAAGACGCATTGATTGCTGTAGCTATATTTTGATAAGTAGCGTATAAAGATGATCCGGTTGCAACATAATATCTTGGAGGGACACTACCACTTGCAACTAATCCAGTACTAGATGTTGTAAAAAATGTTCCACTAATTGAGCCTGATAATTGGAAAGAAGATCCATTTGTAAAAGACGATGTAACTATTGTATTAGCTGATAAAAAAGATCCACTATTTCTTACTTCATATCTAACAGGTAAATTACCAGTTCTTGACCATGGCCCCTGACCTATATTTGCAGTGTTGTATGTATGTAAAATGTATTGTTCACTATTAGCTGTAACTCCAAATCTAATAGTTCCTGCACCATACCATGCATACTCAATCCAAATCATTTGAACGTTCAACCAATTAATTGTAGATATATAAGATTGATCTCCATTCCATAGATTTAAAGGAATTTTAATTGATGTTGGTAAACTACCTGTTAAACTAGCATCAGATCTAACACACGCATACATTCCATATGGATTATTTACAGAAGGTAAACCTTGTTCAAAATATGCACCATTTGAATCATCAAAAAAACCAACTCTTTGATAGTTGCCATTAATAGGACCACCAAAGTTAGCATTTGCAGCCATATACATTGTCTTTCCTGGCTGATATCTATGATATGGTCTAGATTGTCGAATAGCAGTATCATTAGAACCTGTACCAACTTGCATTACAACACCTCCTAAACTTGGAACTTGTTGAATTGAAGCTGATCCATATAATAAAGCTTCCCAACGTAGTGGTTGGGATCCGTATTCAAAATCAGCTTCATATACATTTTGATGTATAGTTACTTTTTGACGACCGAAATTATCAGCAGTTTTTTCAGAAGGTTGTGTATGAAGAGAATATCCTCCATCAGCTAATGATGTACCACTAAATCCATAATTTGGATTGGAAATGTTGAATTGAGCCATGTAAATTATTATTTCTAATAAATATACTTAGTATATATGTAAATAAGATACTACTATGCGTAAGTGTCTATTTCTACTCCTTTAGATTCTAATAATTCATCTTCACCATTATAAACTTTAAATGTGTATTGAGTAGTACGTTTTTGAAACTCTTCTAATTTACGATATACACCATCTTGGGTAGGATGTTCAAATACTTCATGTACTAAGTGTCCATTTTCCCAAAAAGAGATCTGTAATTTGTGATTGTGATGTGCCATTTTTTAATATTTTATTTTTTAAAGTATCTTTTCCAGATTCTTCTAGTTTTAGAAGTGTACATTTTTAAATACCATCTGTTAAAAAATACATTCAGCTTATAAATATTATAGCTTTTTAATAAAGCATCATATATCTCATCTACTTCTACAGGATTCGCACACCATGTAGAATCTATCCATGGAATTTCTGTTGATCCAATTAAAGGAACGCCTTGACTTATTAAATCAGCACCAACTATATTAAAAGTTTCAGAAAATGAACATTGCATTCCTAGATCCATCGCTGCACATGTTTTAATAAACTCTTCTCTAGGTTGCCAATCATGATTTATTAATCTATGACCAGTTGGGTATAACTGAGTAAAAAATCCTTTTAAATTATGAAGAACAGGTTCTCCTTTCATTTCAATTCTACCTGCGTTTATATGGAAGTTTAATTTCTTTCCTATTTTATCTGCAAATTTAACTGCAGCAATTGCTTGTAGCATGTGATTTTTTAAAGGTCTTACCGCTCCAAAACAACCTATATCTATAGTATCTTTTTTCTTATCAAGAATCTTAGATTTATATTCTTGTGGATAAAAATTTGGAAGGTATATAATTTTATCTTCAACTTCTTGAGTAGTTAAATCTAATACTCTTTTAACATACATTCTTACTTCTTTTAAAGCTCTTGGAGCATTAGCAGCAATAACAATATTGTTAAATCTAGCATAGTCTGCAATCCAATCAAATGCGATACCTTCATTTGCTAAAAATGGAACTTCACTATGCAATCTGATAATCCATTTAACATTAGGATGCAATTTACAAAGTACACTAAATTTACTAGGAACAACCCAAAGAGCTTCTATAATAACGTGAGTTGGCTTAAATAAATTAACTTCTCTATCTATATCATTATTATCTATAACAACAACTAATTTACTATTACGTCCTGCTTTTTGGAGCATTTCATTCATAAAATTTGCTGAATTATAAAGACCTGTACTTAGGCCAATGTGAGAGTCTATAACCGAATGATAGTCTTCTTTTCTTTTTAAGATAAAAAGGATTTTATTTTCTGACATAAAAAATAGTACTATATTTTTAGGGAAGGTTCCTTTATAAATATAGTACTATTTTTTAAGATACATTAATATTCATTTAAATTATTTAACTAATTTGTCAGCAGCATAAGTCATAACTGGAGAAAGTCCTTTGTGTCTAACATGGTAACCCATGCTAGTTACGATACCAACTGCGTTAGTTAATGCTTTATTAGACTGCCATTTAGGATCTGGATTTAAATCTATATCAATCCATTTTGCAATTATTCCTAATTCTGATTTTAATTTTTCTGCTACTTCTACTGAATACCAAACTTCATTTAATAATCTAACTGAGTTTTCAGTCAATCTTACTCTTGGTTCGTCGAACATCGCAAATAATACATGAGCTCCTTTACCTGGGTTGTACATACCAATTACTACTGCGTAAATAGTTTTTCTTCCTTGATTTTGAGAATCACATCCAACTAAAATCTCAGAATCTGGGAATTTTATTAAATGATCTTTAACATACGGAATCAAATCAATTGGTTGGCGCTTTTCTAATGTTCTAAATTGCCTTTCCATGTAAACCTCCTTTTTTTAATAAATATTAAAAGTACCAGTGATGGGATTCGAACCCACATGACTCAGATTTTAAGTCTGATACGGTATGCCATTTACGTCACACAGGCATGCACTGGGAGCGACCCAGCTTTGAATGAGTTTATCTTGAAGTCTAACTACGGCCGGAAGAAACATAATGAGAAAACTACATTCATTAAACACTTCTGTTTCTTTTGTACACCTAGTCGGATTCGAACCGACACTGAATAGATCCTAAGTCTATTGCCTCTCCCGTTGGGCTACAGGTGCTTGATGTCCCCCATTTTTAGGGAGGCCGTGTTTCCTTATTTGAATAGTTTTAAACCGGCTACTTACGAACGTACTATTGCTGTTTCCCATGGATTCGAACCATGACGTGGACTTTAGGAAGAGGACATTGCGCGCTTTGTGGTCAACCCATTATCCAATCTTTATTAGTTGCTCCACACCCTCGAGACAAGAGGAGCGCGTCTGCCAAGCTTTTCAGCGTTTCGCCAGGAAACAGTGTTTAGCTTTTTAAAAATTCAAATTCACCTTTTTTAATTCTTGTATACAAACTTCCATATCTTTTTATGCTAAAAAAGTTCATTGCCTCCAAAGCAGAATTAAAAATTTTATTTGAAGGCTTATGTAATACTTTTTTAGCATTACTGTTGTTGCCTCCTGAGTGTTTCTCTTTTTTAAGCTTTGCTTTTTCTGCTCCAAAAATCTCCTCATAAGTTTTTCCTTTAGTTGATCTATTATAAGCGGCTAAAAACTTTCCACTTTTCTTTTTTTCTTCTTCCCTTTGTTCTTCAGTTAGAGATTCCCACCAAATTTTTCTATTCTTTAACAAGTTAACTTTTCTAGCTTCTCTCTGTTCATCAGTTTCCTCATAACCTCTAAGAGAGCTATTTGTCCTGTTGTAATAAGTTTCATCTTTTGCTACTCCTAAATAGGTTTGAATTTGAGATTCTATTTTTCTTAGCAGTATATTAGAAATCTCCTCTTTAAATTCACAAAGAGTTCTTTTTTCAAATTGATCTACTCCTAGTTTTTTTATATCTACACATAGTTCTTTACTGCTTCCTAAATAGCTAGGTTTGTTGTGTTGATCACTTCCAATATACCTATAAGGAAGTATGTTATTCTTTTTGTTAAATAAATTTACCGTTTCATAAATTATAGCACTCATACCTCTTTATGATAAATATTATAAATTAACAAAAAGGTGCGTCTGCCAATTTCGCCACTCAACAATTTTTATTTATGCTTCATGTGTGAAATCCATCTTGCACCTAAATCAACTAATGCAAAAAATGGTGCTCCCCATACAAATATTATTGCATCAAATCCTGGCGTGTTTCCTATAACACCATCTAAAGATTTTTTATTATTACTTCCTATCATTCTATGAATGACATATACAATACTTAATAACCAAATCAGTTCAATTAACCAAATCATATTCTTTCATTTTTAGAGGTCCTGAAGAGATTCGAACTCTTATAAAAAACAATTTAGAAGATTGTTGCATTAATCCGTTATGCTACAGGACCAAAAGTGACACCTTTATTTATCCAACTCACAGGTGTCTTAGCTGTCCTTACCCGGTTCCAAACCGAATAAGTTAGGAATAATCAATTTGACTTTATTAGGTACAAGCTTGATGAGCTTTAAGTGTTCCCCTACTACACTCTAGGAATCCATACGGGCATCACCTCCGCTTCTCATCATTCAGGATGGAACTAGCTGTTGATTATTTATAACCAGCTCGTGAGCAGATAATAGGAATCGAACCTACATCTCCAACTTGGAAGGATGGAGTAATAGCCATTATACGATATCTGCATTTGAGAAGCCTCGTCACCAACCAACCTCCTCGCGGTGACCTGTGGACAGGAGGGCTGTTTATACTACCTAACTTCTCTGGTATAACTAGGGAGGTCAATTTCGGATTCGAACCGAAGTCTCATGCTTACAAGGCAAGTGTTCTTAAACCAGCTGAACTAATCAACCAAATGTCGCATTACCAATACTCGAAATTGGAATAAAGCCTTATGAGGACTCTGTGATAGCCTTTTCACCATAATGCGATTTTAAAATTTTGTACACTTATCAGAGTGTAGTAAGTTAGAAAGAACCGTATAGGAATTTAACCTATCCTTATATTAATATGACTACGAATTACTTCGTTTCAGCCAACCGCCCAAGCTAACTACCTATACTAATAAATGAACGTAGCTGATACTACTGTAATGCGATAGTCTTTACACTTCTATAACTACATCACTCATTTACTTTCTAGCAAAATTTTAGTTGCGATCGCCGGTATTGATCCGGTTCTCTAGCTTATGAGACTAGCGTGATACCTATTCACTTCCTCGCAATATTAAAGTTGATCCTACCAGACTCGAACTGGTCACCTAATGATTATGAGTCACTTGCTCTAACCTGATGAGCTAAGGATCAATGAAAAATTACCTACTCTCCAAGTCGGACGCCAACCACGTCATGCGCTGGTTATTCCAATAGGTAACATTCTGCCGAAAGTACGAGATTCGAACTCGCCTGATATCTGGAGTGACAATCCAGCGGCCACAGCCTAGCAGCCCCACTTTCGTTATTTATTGTATAGTGATTTAAAAGTACTCTTGAAGGGAATCGAACCCTCATTTTCAAATCGAAAATTTGACATCCTAACCATTAGATGACAAGAGCATTGTTTAATATATAGTAAATATACTACATTAAGCTGTATATAAAAACTATATTTTTAATGTGCCACCGGAAGGACTCGAACCTTCGAACTCCGAAGAGAACAAATTTACAGTCTGCTGCAATTGCCACTATGCGACGTTGGCTTATAAATGTGGAGGACGAGGTGAGATTCGAACTCACGATGGTCTTTCGACACTAGATTAACAGTCTAGACTTTTCGGCCTCTAAAGCAACCCGTCCTTATATTGTGTGGAGATACCAAGGCTCGAACTTGGATTCCATGAGTATCAGTCATGTGTGCTTACCATTCTACTATATCTCCAAAAAACTCTACCCCGTAGGTAGAGAGGACAACTTTAGGCATTGTCTTCGAGACCATTTTTAAGTCTTGCCAGCACCATACACTTTGTGTAAAGTAGCGGAAGTTAGTGGTACCGAGCCACTTCTGGTTTTACCCAGGCTTCAGTTTAGCAAACTGGCCTCTTACCTTTCGAGCAAACTTCCAAAATTTGATAAAAGCAAAACCTATCTAGCCTAGACATAATCTTCTATCCACTTGTTACGTACCAAGTTTTATCATGGTGCCGGGGTCTAGCACGGTATCGAACCGAGTTCTCATGTGCCACAAACATGCACTTCACCTTAAAGCTTCAAGACCCATATTAAAAAACATTCCTCTTAACGTTATTTCCCCTGCTGTCTCGGGATACTTTACGTATCATACTCCACCAACAATTTGTGCCTGGGTTTCGGAATGTTTTAGCGGAGAGTGACGGACTCGAACCCTCACAAGTGTTACCTCTTCACTGTTTTCAAGACAGCTAACTACTCCTTTAGGACTCTCCTTATGATGCTTATCAGGGATTCGAACCCCAACTATTTGGACCAAAACCAAATGTACTAGCCGTTATACTAATAAGCAATATGAGCAGCAAAAGAATTTCGAAATCTCAACCTTCACATTGGCAATGTGACGCTCTTCCTTTGAGCTACTGCTGCATGAGTATAGTAGGAGATATCATCCTTGAGGCTACTATACATTTTGTCCTCTTTGTAGGCACTATCCGAGTCGAACGGATGATCTTCACTTTGTAAGAGTGACGCTTTAAAACCAGCTAAGCGAAGCGCCCATATCCATCGCATTTGAAAGAGTGCGATTAGGAACCATCTCTGAAACTTCCCTTTGTTGTAGGTATAATTACACCCTATAGTGGAGAGTAACGGTATCGAACCGTCCACACGCTGCTTGCAAAGCAGCATCGCCAAGCCTTGGTACATGACTCCCCAAATACTAATTCTATCTTTTATGTTATAAAGCACTATGTTTATTTCATACTTTTACTCCAAGCAGGGATAAAAGAATTAAATTAGCTTTAGTCGAGATGACAAGGGTCGAACTTGCACGATGTCTTCATCCCAAATGAAGCGACCTAGCCAATTGGTCCACATCTCGATAAATTCCATATGTCAAAGATCCAAAAGAGGTTAAGGTGAGAATTGAACTCACGTAACAGCGTTTGCAGTGCTGTGCCTTTATCCACTCGGACAACTCGCCTTATCGGTTTAGTTTATTAATACATTCATCTACCTTATCTCTCAATCTTCCACCACGTCCAAAATCTCCATCAACTTGTACATGCCTCCACATTGGGATACGATGTTTCATCCATTTGAACTCTGCACTTAATTTCATATCATCAATTGCAATCCAGTTACTAATCTTATTATCTTTAACCCATTTTACAATCTGATGTGCTCTTTCAAACTCTAAGGATGGATTACTCATCTTATTCCAAATTCCCAGCTTTCTACTACTCATATGTGTTGTGATATCAATCAATGGAGCATGAATACCAAACTCAATAAATGTATCACTCATTTGTCTAAGAGTAAAGTGTAACTTCCAATCTGATGATAATACTAATTCTGCATTAGTCTTGTCACAAATTTCTTGCAATGCTTCACAATCCTCTTTTACTAATGGGTAAGGTATTGTAAACTCATTCATAGTATTTTCGTTTATCTTCACTTTACCATCGTACCATGTTGCCCAAGCCAATGGCCCATCAACATCAATAAAAATAATTTTCTTTCTCATAACTTTAATTTTTAATTTTTTAATTGTAGACTTGGAGAGAATCGAACTCCCACCAATTGGTCCGTAGCCAATCATTCTATCCGTTAAACTACAAGTCTATTTTGCACCCACCGTAGGATTCGAACCCTCATCAACTGGTTTGGAATCAGGTATGCTACCATTGCACCAACTCGACGTTTTTCTATTTTGGTCTAATTTTACTAGGCCATTCAATATCAATCCAATAAGTCCAAGGACTGTATGGATTAATACTTGATTTAAAAATCAATGGTTTTTTCATCCACTGTTTTTGATTTTTTGATACTAATTTCCAGTTAGGATATTTAGCTTTCTTTTTATTATTCCATTCTCTTATATAATAACATTTATATCTATCATTTTCAGATGATGGTCCATGCCATTTGCAGTAAGAACAGTGAGCATTATATTCTTTATACAGTTTGTTATAAACACTTCTGTTTGTTGTTGTACGATATTCTCTTGTGTTTGTCATTGTTGTAAGGTTTTAGTCCTTACAATCCTTCAAAGTCTTTTTTCATTTTGTCTAATTTAAATTCTTTTTTTGAATCTCCTTTACTCCAACGTTTTCTTTCTTTTTGATTAGCACCATTTTTATTCCACTTTCCAGGTGGTCTTTTTGCGGTACCTCTATCAATTCTTGTTTGATTTAAATGTTTAACAAGTTTTGGTTCACGTGTTTCTTCATCAATTATGTAATTTGTTGCGTAAATTGACATACTATTTATTTTATTTTTATGTGCCCCCTGTGAGATTCGAACTCACAACCCCATGGTTAAAAGCCACGTACATCTACCAATTGAGCTAAGAGGGAATATGTCCCTCCTGCTTCAGAGAGATCTTCATCTTTTATTTTTCTTCATATTTGTTTTTATTATTCCTGCATCTGTTAAAAACTTTCTAGCTGTTTTTTTGCTTTTACAAGCTTCAGCTGTAACTTTTTTAATAATTGCTATTTGTTCTTCAATTTGTTTATTTGTCATTTATGCTTTATTTATGTGGTACTTCTCAGTTCCGAGCTGAGTCCTCAAGTTTTTCAGACTTACGCTAATCCATCTCAGCTATGTTACCAAAAATAAAAAACCTCAACTTTTTTTGAGTTGAGGCTTAATTTTTGATTTTTATTTAGAGATTTTTCATCCCCAATTTGTATCATTAAGCCCCGGTGAATTACTAGGTTTTCCTTGCACATCATTAATCGACATAAAACAATAGCCTAGGGATAACGTATGTCTACGTTCTATTTGCCATGTCGCTGTATGTAATAAATGTTGTTTCATGCTAATAATTATGTGCATTTATAATAAAACGCTTTTTGTAATTGTGATATAGTAAACTTACTACTAATTTTTGATATAAAAAAATTTATTTTTAAAGTCTCAGTATTGGTTATCAACCAGTTAAGCATAACTAGTTGGTTTCCAATTACCATAACTAGTTGATAATCAATAAAGAATTTTTATACGCGACCTTTGTACCACCCTTCAGGAATTTCATATTTTGTTTTTTTATTATACTTTCCATCAGTTATCCAAAAAGTTCCAAACTGAGAATTCAATTCTCCTTTACCATGACCTATTTTAGAATTTTTCATTTTTTTAATGGTCTCTGGTGTATGATACTTATCAGTCCAATCATATGTTTTATTCCAGGATTTAATAATACCTAGTTCAAAACATTTTTTATTTCTTTCTATACATATTCTAGAAAAATTTTCTTTATATTTTATATCTTTTAATTTTTCTTTAAATGCTTTATTAGCATATACATGCCATCCACCTTCTCCACCAACTTTTAAATTCATGCACATTGGATCTTTCAATACATCTTCATTAATTAATTCTTTTTCTCTTTTAGATAATAACTCTCTATTTTCAAAATACTCTAAAATTTCTAATTTAAAATTTTCTTTTCCGTATTTTCTTATAGATCTTCTTAATTTATCTCCAGAACCCAAATATCCATCATCTAAATTAGAAGTTGAATGCATTCCTATATAAAATTTACCATTTTTTAAATTAGTAGTTTTATATATAAAATGATATTTATGTTGTACTCTTGGCATATCTATAGTTTATTATAAATATGCTCAAGGTACAAAAAAGTGACAGTGGAGATGGTCGGATTCGAACCGACGTCTCTAAAAGTAATCATAATACCGTACTTACATGCTTAGTCATACTGTACACAGTGACAAGAGTTAATCTGCTATCATCAGGCTACGTGTGATCTTATCGTTCCTGTTCCGATGCTTCGCTCAATAACTGATTAGTACGGGTCGTATTGGTATACGAGTTTTGAATCCACCACTTGGTTTAAGTCCAAGAACTTGTAGCATTGGCATACTACTGTGTAAGCTCTAAAATTACGGGCCAAAGTCCGCCTCGTCTTCACACGATTTGTAACTATTATGTTCCTAGGTCAGTTACCAACCCGTAGACTAAGCTGCTAAAGCAACAGGAGCATTAGCAAATGCCATGTTGATAACGTTGTTTGCGAAGTCGAAGTTTGCAGTTTTGTTTGCGTTTATTTTTCAAGAGTTTTTTGACGCTCTCTCGTCTTGCATGTGATACTACCATTCGCATCTAGATCAAATGCCTGGCATCCCCGTTATGTTATAATAAATATATAATAAAAGACCTTTCGAAATACGTAGTCTTAGCAGACAGACTCTCTGACGCTGGGGTCAGCTTACTTCAATGGCTGATTTAATTTTCCACCGCCACTTTGGGATGGATTTAAGGTTGTGTCTACTTTAACTGTATCTACTACTTTTTTTGTGGTATCTACTGTTGTTGTAGAACCAGTATTGGTATTGCTTCCACAAGAAATTAAAACTACTACGAAAGCAAGCGCTAATACTACTTTTTTCATGACTATTTGTTTTGATTAATAATTAATAGGATATAAATATAAGACTCTTTTTTGAGATAGAGAAATATACATTTTTAGTGAGATGATATCAATTTTGAGGTAAGATTTACACTGGGATTTTCTTTCTTCATCGCATTCACGGCCTGTATGTTCTTTGGGGAATCGTCATAAAAACGCACCCGATCATATCCTGAGTCTATATATTGCTGGATAATGTTTACTTTAGCCATGGGATCTGAGCTCTCTACAGCGTGTATTTTTAAAGATGGTAAACCTTTAGATTTAAGTAAAGAGTACACATCGCTCTTTATTTTAGGTGTCCTTGCTGTTAAGATAATAGTTTTCGAGTTCTTTAATGTAACTGTCTTTTTTAATATCTGTGAGAAAAGATCAAAATTCTTTTTTATGATCTCTGGATCATTCAAATTGTCGAATTGGCTGAAATCTACTTTATCTCCCAATTTTGGTTCGTACGTAGCATATTGCGCAGCATTCAATTTTTTAGTCTTTCCCGTAGTATTATTTCTAACAATCACTAATGATTTAGAAGTTATTAGCGTATCATCCAAGTCGAATGCGTATAATGTTTTCACACCTATAAATATCAGATTAGTGTTTTCCTCTTGGAGAGTATATTCGTGGCGTAGGTGTTACCATTATTGGTCTAGGACCATAATATGGTCTACCGAAATAATAAGGTCTTGGAAATAAAAATGGATCGTATCCTAATACTATAGTACTTTGTATAGATGTTTCTCCTGAGCTATAAATTTTTTCTACGGTTTTTGTAGTAATTCCGTTAGTATCTGTTTTATAAGTTTCAATAATTTTATAAGGCATATCGCATCCAATAAATAAGATTACAAATAATAAAAATAAAATCTTTTTCATGTTATTTACTTTTAATGATTAATTCTCCCAATACTTCTATTCTACCTACCAATTTCTGAAATTCAGTTTGAGTGAGTTTTATATTTTTAGAAGTTTTTGACAATTCTTTAATTAATTTTTCGTACTCTTTTTTTGCTATTTCTATATCAAGTTTTCCTGATTCTGCTTTTTTATAGTACGGCAATTTTACAGAAAAATGTTGGTAAGTTAACATAGAAGGACCACCTTTTTTCTTTGCGTCTTCTGCTATTTTTGTAGCGCCCTTCAATCTTTTACCAGAAAATTCTAAAAAAGTTTCACTCTTTTCTAACTCCTCTTTTAATAAATCTTGTAAATTTATCATGATTTATTTTGCGTATTTAAATTGTATATAAACTTTAACTAAAAGGAGCTCCGTTTAATGATTATTTGGTAGTACTATCAGTAGTAATAGTAGTTGGATCTTCTGCAAATAAATTAGAAATAAATTTTCCAATTCCTGCCATTATTAAAACGGCTACTGCTACTGTTTTATTATCACTAACAAATGAAAATGCACCTACAGCGATTGCTGCTGCAGATAAAGAATCTGCTACTTTTCTTACAGACTTTGGAGTAGGACTCCAATATTGTTTAATACCAAATTGCATATAAATAGTTTTATATAAATATCTTAATTTGTAGATCTTTTATTTAAAAGCCATTTTGAGAAAATATAAAATGTAAAGAAAAGACCCGAAATACAATAAAAAACGATATCTGCGATCCAATATGAACCAGTTATATCCATAATCCATTTGAATAAGGCATCGTAACCAAATGGCAAGAAGAACATGGCCAACATAAGTGATATCTCTTTTAGGATATTTAGTTGTTTTATAGTCATCGGCGTTCATATAAACCTTTATGGTTAGTAATATTGTGTCTTATATAAATATACAGTTATTTAGCACTAGAAAGAAATTGTATAAGTGCGTGTTTTCCTGAACTAGCTCCAATCTGGCGTTTTACTACGTTTCCTGTTGTGTCTGTTATTAATAATGTTGGTACTGAACTAACGTTGTATTTTTGAGCCATAGATCCATTTGCGTCTACATCTATGTAACTTATTGGAATTCCCAGTTCTGCTGAAGTTTGTTGTAATAGTGGTTTAAATGACCGACAAGGACCACACCAAGTGGCCGAAAAATATAACACTGACATACTTAATTGTTTTTAAAAATTTTATTCCACCATGATTTTTCTGGCGTATTATTTAATTGTTTTTTAATTATGATTGATCTATTAAAAAGCAATGCTGCTTTTTTAAATACTAACGAATTTTGATCTTTGGATATATTTGTTGTATCTACTCTAATATGAATTGGTACTTCAATGGTCTCGTCACATTCATTAATTATGAAATTGGTATCTACTATCACATAGTCTTTGTTATTATGTCTAGCAAATCTTATCATAGTACATATAAATATGTCCTAATTAGATAATTGTGCTTTAATTGCTGGGTGTGATTGATAGTTTTCGTACTTACCATTATTTTCCCAAATACAACTCCAATTTTTTTATTTGTGGATTATCGGGGTATGCTCTACCTGATCCGTCGTAATTTAGATTTCCTTTTTTGATTTCTTTTTTCATAACTTATTTTTTAATCCCACCAATTGGCTGATTTTTGTTTTAAAATTTCAAATATTAAATCTCTGCACCTTCTTTGATTATAAATGCATACACATAAAGAAAGATAATCAGTATCATTTTCTCTACCGTGTTTTTTTATCACTTTTCTTGTAGCAGATGGATATAAATTTAGATATTCATCCAAACGATTTTCAGTAAGTATCATGTTCCATTCTCTTGATCCGTATTGATCAGGCTCACCGAAACTATCTTCAATTTTACAAAAATTATATTTTTCCGTTTCGTAATAACTGTTAAGTTCCTTGTCTATCAAATTAAGAACCACTGTCATCCAAAAATTATCATTGTCGATATCAGTGTGCCTATTAGCATTTACCAATTCTGCTCTTTGGTGTTCTATCTTCTTTTGTAAGATCATAAGAATGAAAGCATCATCCCAATCTTTATCTTTGTATATTGTTGGGATCCATCTAATAATGTTCCAAACTCCTTGAAAAAAATATCTAATTCTCCAATTAACATATCTTCCCCATTGAAATCTAGTATTGTCCCACGCAGAATCTTTGGGCACAATTAATTTGCTATATTTTTTCATGTTTACTTAGTTTTTTAACGTGATCGTATAAGTCCAATAGTGTGCCATCGAAGTCTTCCATTATCTTGGTTAGTTCTTCTTTTTGAATGTTGAATGTTTTACGAAAGTCAGAATAGATCTTAGCCATGAGCTCCTTTTCGTGCTTTTGATAATCTTCGTTTAATCTTCTTGCACGTTCTAAACAAAGTCCAGTAATATCATGTCTCTCATCAGGATAGATAATACCAACTAGTTTATCCTTCATCAAATAGAATTCGTGTTCCATTTGATAAAGGTAATCAGAATGATCGTAATCACCATTTCTAATCTTTTCGTAAAGGGGAGTTTTTTTGTCTAGTTCTTTTCTAATTTCGTATCTGCGCCACCAATGAAATTTATTGTAACTCTTTTGGGTAAGACGTGATAATTGATCTTCGAGAAATTCTCGGTCGCAGAATGCTTGCATAACTTTTATTTATATGTTAAATATACTCAATAATAGTATGCTAAAAAAATTTATTTTTCTAGTAAGTTATAATGTCTTGGGTATACATGGAGATTGGTAATCAGCCAATTCATTTCTCCAACCGGGATTTTTAATTCATAAGCTACTTTCTCCATTAATTTTGCAAAAGTAAATTGGTCATTACAAAAACCAAAAACTAAATCTATGCTTCTTGCGAATACTGTTAGATCTAATCTATTATTTCTAATGTAGAAATTTAATACATCGTTGCAAGGAGTATCGTATTTGTACCGATCTATTTCGTGTGGCAAATAATGTACTACGATTGCTCTTCTTGTTTCTGGATTAGATTTAAGATCTTCTACGACTCTTTTTAGTTGATCGTTATAATTCCAAAAATATCCGTAATTAGAATTGACTTCTGTGGTGCCAGGAATCATCATCTGTTTCCATATCTTTGCTCTTTCTGCAATTTCTGATGCATCGCGATTGCCTTTTAAATACCAATTCCATTCAAACTCTGCGTATTCTAAATTGAACTTTCTTTCAGGAGTAGTAATGATTTTATCTTGAGGATCTAATAAAATGAAAGATTGATTAAATACTGCTTTTGTGCCTGCGAAACTTTCTCCAGCTATATCTATGTGATGAAATAACCATTCGAATGCTTCTGTTGCGTTACTAAAATTCATAGTGTTCTACTTCAATAAATTGTTTTAAAAATTCTACACTACCATTATCTCGATAGAATAATTCAGAATATATAACTTTTTTTATTCCCGATTGCAGAATAAGTTTCGCGCAATCAATACATGGAGAAAGAGTTAAATACATAGTGGCTTCGTTAGTAGAAAACCCCATTTTTGCTGCTTTAAGAATTGCATTTGATTCTGCGTGTAATACTTCGGGTTTAGAAAATAATCTGTACCTTCCATGATCATCTTCAAAAGGGTATTGAGCTTCAATGGTTTCTGGATCGATCCAACCTCCTTCATCGCCATTCATACGCAACTTATCTTCGCAACAATTATCCATTCCAGTAGGAGTGCCGTTATAACCAAAGCTAATTACGTTACCGTCTTTAACAATAACGCAACCAACTTTAGCTCTAACACAGTGAGATAGAGCAGATACTTCTTTCGCTATGTTTAAAAAAACAATGTCTAATCTTTTTTGTTTTGTCATATTAAGATTCTTTAACAAAACTTCCGTTTTGCATGGTTCCTTTTCTCTTAGCAATAACTTCGTAAGCAGAGTTAATGCAATCTTCAATATTATACCCTTTTAATTTAGCAAGATTGGTAAGTACTACCACACAATCACCAATAGCGTCTACAAATTCTTCTTCGTCTTCTTTTAGAATTGCTTTCGCCAATTCACCTGTTTCTTCTAATAATTTAATGTATTGAGTCTTTGCATCTCCTTTATCATAAATGCCTTTATCTTGTGCCCATTCTCTAATTGAGTAAAATTCGTTTGTTAAATTCATGTCTATTTTTCTATTATGTAAAAAATTAATTAATCCAAAAATTGCAAAAGTTGTAAAAAAGAAATATCCAATAATAATTAAAATTTCCATATTATATTATTTCATCAATTATTTGATATGATAATGCTTCTTCTGCATTGAAAGACCAATCTTTCTTACCATCGTAACACTCTTTTAATTGTTTTTTTGTTAATTTTGTTTTTGCTAATGTTTGATCTTCGATCATTTTTTGTAAACGAAGCATTTCAGCTAAGTCTTCTTCCATGTCTTTAGCTTTTCCCCAAAAACCTGTACTTACTTGATGATATAAGAAAGTAGCTTTATCATAAGCAAAACGTCTATGTCCAGTTATAGAGATCATGAATCCACAACTCATTGCGCAACCTGTTACAATTGTGTGTATTGGTACTTTTGATTTTTCTATCACACCCAATAAACCAAACATTTGATACACTGCTCCACCGTAAGAATCAATATAAATCTTAATGGGTTTTGGAATGTATACTAAATCGTTAATACCTGCTAACTTTATTAAATACTCATCGTCTTCATTAATTTCTAAAATAGATTTAGTTAAAAGATTAATACTATCTTGATCTACTTGTTTTGCGAAATGCAAAGTCCTTTCTTTTGGTTTTATTTCCATATTAGTGTATTATATAATTTGTATAGTTATTCATCATATCTTCATCAGATACTGTTAATGGTACTTTTAAAACCAAAGATCCTGTACCAGGTTTTAAAAAATAATTATATTCTACTTCCCAATTTAATTTTCCTTTATACGTAGTCATACCTGGAGAATTTCCGGCATCGATGTGTAATACATCTGTTCGGTCTAATTTAACAAATAGTTGACCATCATTTGAAACTAATTCATTCATATTATTTATTTTTCTTTAAAAACATCATTAAGATTTACACCCATTAATTCCGCTATTTTTTTTAGAGTTGCAATTTTGTTCTCTATTTCACAATTAGGTTCATTATTTTTTTCATCATAAATTTTAGCTTTTATAAGAAGCTGTTTCATTTCTTCAACTTCTTTTTTAAGAGTATTAAATTCTTCTCTGCTAATGTTATGTATATTTGTAAAATATTGTTGATAATTAGGCTGATTCCATTTATGATTATAATGATCACCTATCATTGATACTACGCACATATTATTTATTTTAAAGATATCCCATTATATTAGCAACTCCTTCACCAATTACAATTAAATCCATATCTTCATCAAGTGGATTTCCTTGTTCATCTACTTCATAACATTCTGATAAAAATTGATCTATTTGATCATAAATTGCTGCTTTTTCTTCTACTGTCATTTTATTTTATTTTTTGTGTTTAAATACTGATCTAATGACGCCATGTATGCTAAAGCGTCTAAATAGTTATCCTGTTTGTAATTCCAAGACGCTCTGGATAGCTTTAATGCTATTAATACATTATAAGCATCTTGTGTAGTTATTTCTTTCCTGGACATCTCTGATGCGATTCTGGCGGTTTGTTCCATGCCTTCTATAAAGTCACCGTACATGCGTTCTTTCTCTTCATTTCTTTCAAAAACTATTTCATGCGCTTGTTGTAAAATACTTTGTTTTTTTACTGTTGCCATATTATACGTTTAATGCTTTAAATTGTTGCCATGCTTTTTCTGAATATTCACTTACATAAAATCCATTATCTATCATATGCTTCATTCTTCTAATATTAGATTCCATTATATATAAAACTTTTTTAGATACATCATAGTCAGATTGTATGTATGGTTCAGATATTATTATAGTTCCTATTTGCATATTACATTATTTTATGCTCTTTCTAAATCTCTCATATCTCCCCAAGCCCTTTGAGAATCTACTGATTTCATATCTACTTCTTTAACTCTTTTTTCTATTTGAGCGTCAGCACCAACATTAATAAAATAAGCACCCGCTTTTGCTTTTCTTCTGAATACATCGAATGCTTTGGCATCATAGGTGGCAGTTGTTTGAAACGGAGGAAGTAATTCTGCTTTAAGCGGTTTTAAAAATGGTATTGTTGCGCTTTCTAAAATCGCTCTACCAATTTCGCCTTTCTTTATATTTCTTGCAACCGCAACACCGTAAGGTTTAGCATTTGGCCAACCAATTTGTAAACCTCTGATCATAGTTCCTGTTGATACTGCACACCAAAATTCTGGTGGTTCTGGAATACCATTAGCAAAATTTACAATTCCGGCTGTTACTGCTGGAATTCCTGATAAACCAAAATTTAAATATTGAGCATTATTTTTTTCTGCCCATCTTTTAGCGTAAATATTAATTGTCGGCATCGCAGGAGTTTTAACAAATCTTAGATCAGCTCCGTAAGCCATTACAACTGCTTGATGCTTTGAAACTTCTTTTGAAGCAGGAGCAAAGAATACACATTTTTTACCATATAATTGAGCTAAATTCGCAATTGCTTCGGGTGCGTGACCAACTCTTGGTGCTACGTAAACAAACGTATCTTTAGGACATTCTGCGATTACTTTTTCTGCAGCAAACGCTTTAAATCCTGCTAAAGATAAATCACATCGAACAATAAACTTATCTTCAAATGGTTCTATTATTACTTTAGGCATTCTCGAAACAAATCCTGTTCCGTACATATCTAAATAATATTGTTTAGCCTGTTCTACACTCATTCCTTCTGGAATGTCTTTATTTCTTACATCTGTTGTAATTTCAAATGTCATAGTATTTCTTTTAAAAATGGATAATTCTTCGGTTTTAAATGCACTGAACTTTTAGACTCTAGAATATCTAGCATTTTAGTACCATCTTCGTCTATCCATTCTTCTGGCCATTGTATTAATGGAAAACCAGAATTTCTTAATACGTCTACTGCAACTTGTCTTAATCGCATTCTTTCATTTCTTGATCCAAAGAATGGTTGCTTTTTATATAATCCTGTACCAGGAATTTTTCTTGATTCATGCTCGATTGGTAAAGGTTCTACTAAAGTAGGATTTTTTAATTGTCTTGCAAAATCAATGTATCTTTCAAATAATTCTTTTGTTGCGCCTTCTGGATTTTGTTGTCTATATAAATGAAATCTTAAATCAATATTTCCAAAATATAGTGTAACATCATCGAATGTTTCGTTATACGATTCTGGAGATTCTCTTTTTAGAAATCCATACAATGTTCTACCAGGAGTAAAGTCTAGTGTATGTTTTGGTCTCCACACTGATAATGCATGAGAATCTCCAATCACTGCTTTTTTAGATTTAAATCCTTGTGATAAAAAAGTATTATACCACGAGATATGATTAACATCTGGATATTGCACATTTTCTATTTTTAATCTAGCATTAAATTTGTTATAGTCAAATATAATATCAGAGAATCTAAGCACTCCTTTAAAGTCTGCAATGGCTTGCATTTTTTCTTTGTGAATGGGTCGTGGTCCACCAGGAATATTAAAAGATCCTGCTACAAAATTGACTCCTTCACAATCGTATAGTATATCAAAAGAACCCCAATCTTTTGGATCGGGGTTCGCTATAACTTCATCTTGCGGATGATTATCTTTAAGCATTCTAGTTACTATTAATCCATACGCTCCACCTTGAGAGTTTAGTGTGGTACCAACATTTCCTAGCATGCTAATTAATCCTATTTTCATAACTTATTATTTATACTAATATAACTACTTATTTTCAATTAAGGAAATTTATCTTTCCACTTAAAACTTACATCATTCCACCCATACCCATCATCGGATCTGAGGTAGTTTCGTCTTTTGCTTTCTTTTCAAAGATCACCGATTCTGTAGTAAGAATTGTTCCGGCAACTGAAGACGCATTTTTAAGTGCAGTAATTACTACTTTAGCCGGATCAATTAATCCGTGCTCAATAGCATCTACTACTTTACCAACTTTTGCATCATACGTAGCGTTAAGATTCGACGATGTCATTACTTCTTGAGCAATTTCATACCAATTTTCTTTTCCAGTATTAGCTAAGATAGTTTTAAATGGAGCTTCGCATGCTTTCTTTACAATTCCGTAGGCGATTTCAGAAGATAAAGATAATCCAGTTGATTTTAATTTTTGAGCTGCTTTATAAAGAGCCACACCACCTCCAACAACAATACCGTCGGCCAATGCTGCTTTAGTTGCGTATAGAGCATCTTCTACTCTGTCTTTCTTTTCTTTAATTTCAATGTCTGAATTTCCTCCAACATTAATGATTGCAACCCCGCCAATTAATTTACCAAGTCTTTCTTGTAATTTTTCTTTTTCATAGAAAGAGGTTGCTTTTTCAATTTGCTCTTTAATTTCTTCAGCTCTCTGTTCAATTGCATCTGCACTACCTTTACCATCTACGATTGTTGTTTCTTCTTTAGAAATTGTAGCCATTCTCGCATTACCTAAAAAACTTGAAATTTGAGCAGCTGTTAATTTATCTAATTTGTGTCCTTTATCTTTAGAAATAACTGTACCACCTGTTAAAATTGCTATATCTTCTAAAATTAATGTTTTTCTTGGTCCAAAATCAGGAGCTTTAACTGCGGCTACTTTAACGATTCCTCTCATTTTATTAACGATAAGAGTTGCTAAAGCTTCGTCTCCAATGTCTTCTGAGATGATCAATAAAGATTTATTTTCAGCATTAGCAATAGTTAATACTTGTAATAATTCTTGCGCCGAAGAGATTCTTCCATCATACAATAAAATATATGGACTTTCTAAGCCAGCAGTCATATCGGTATTGTTTGTAACAAAATAAGGTGATTTAAATCCTCTATCAAATTGCATACCTTCAACGACTTCCAAACTAGTTTCTCCAGTTTTAGATTCTTCGATAGTAACAACTCCTTCACGACCAACTTTTTCAATCGCAGTAGAAATTAAATTACCAATTTCTTCATCATTGTTTCCTGAAATAGTTGCTACTTGCTTAATTTGTGCTTGAGATGAAACGTCTTCTGCTTTATTTTTAATTTCGTTAATAATAAATTCTACTGCTTCATCAATACCTGATTTAATCTCAACCGCATTAGTACCCTGACGGATATTTTTTAATCCTTCTTCAACAATTTTAGTTGCTAATAAAGTAGATGTTGTTGTACCATCTCCTGCTTCGTCTGCAGATTTAATAGATACTTGTTTCACTAAAGTCGCACCAATAGTTTCAATTGGATCTTCCAACTCTCCAAATGATTTTGCAACGGAAACTCCATCTTTTGTAGCTTTAATTTCTCCGTTTGAATCTTTAATTAAAACAGTTCTACCTCCTGGTCCTAATGTAGAGCTAACTGCAGTATTTAATTTTTCAATTCCTGCGAATAATTTTTCTTTTAATTCTTGTCCTTTAATGAATTGTGTTTTACTCATAATTTTAGTCTTCTATTACAGATAGAATTTCTGTGTCTTTTGTGATAAAATAATCTTCTCCTTCTACTGTGGTTTTCATAGTTCCCATTTTTGGAATTAGAACTTTTTGTCCAATTTCAAATTGAGAATCTACGTATTCTCCACGGTGCCAATTATAAGTTTGGCTTACTGCTATAACTTCCCCCATTTCAGGACGTTCTTTTCCAAGATCAGGAATTACGATATTTCCGTAAGTCTGTTCTTGTTCTTCTATCGGTTTCAATATAGCGAAACCATTTTTTGGATTTAATTTACTCATATTATTTATTCTGTGATTAATTCTAGTTCTTCTATTTTTTCAGTAAAATAAAATAATCCGTTATTTCTAAAAACGTGAGGAGTTCCTAATAGTTCTTTAGCTAAATCGAGATTTTTAATGTCTTCTTCTTTAAACGTTCTTTTTACAAGAAAAAGATCATCATTTACTTTAATGAAATTTTTGCAAATTGAAAACATAACTTAGGTACTTAGTAGGCTTATTTTAACCTTTTAATAATTGTTTTGGAGTTGTAATTTCTATTCTCTTTGTTGCTTTACCTTCTGCAATAGGAATGTTTAGAATCAACAATCCTTTATCTAAAGAAGCAGTTAGTTTAGATAATTCAAATTTACTAGAAATTTTCCAACTAAGGTCGAATCCTGATCTTTTAATTCCCTTATAAATGGGGGATTTATCATTATTTTGTTTACCATCATAACGAATACGAAGTAAATCTCCTTCGGTTAAAATTTCTATGTCTTCTTGATTAAGTCCTACAGCGGCAACTTCAAATTGAATTCCGTCTTCGGTTTCGTAAATGTCTACTGGGTGTGTTACTTTCTGCGTAATTGCAGAGAAATTTGATTGTGTGTCGAAAAGATCTCGCCATAATAGGTCAAAATTGTCCAATTCAAATGATTTTTGTATTATCATAGTTTTAAAATTTGTGCTCCTTTTTAGTGAGCGATTAATAAATAATTATTATATAACTAGTGACCGATTTACGTGTCATTTTTTTATGTATTTACAATTTTCAAAATGATATCTATGCATATTAACTATTCCCCCGCTTTTATTACAACACGGGCAAATCACAATCTTATGTTTTACTCCTAATTTAGCAAAACTTAATGATTTTCTATGTTCGTTTGATTTTGGCTTATTTGAATTTCCGATACTTATTTTGTATCTATGATAATTAGATAATGGCGCTTCTTTATGAGAATCCGCAATTTTTTGAATTGATTCTTGAGAGTGTTTAAAGCCAATTAATGTATTGCTTATTTTTTCTTTTGTGTTTTCTGTATGTCTATATCCCTCTGTTGTATCTCCGCCATCCGTTAAATTGGTTAATGGACCGAGTCCTAAATTTTTTCTTCCCCAAAAAGCTATGATATATTTTTCTATTGAACAAGCCTCTTCATAAATAATATCTCTATGAGTTATTTCAATATCATATTCAGTTTCATCTACAATTTTTTGCCATAGATAATTTCTACCATATTCATAAGCTCTACTCTCTTCTTTTCCTATTCCCACATAGAATATCTCTCCAGTATCTTTTCTTTTATGCTGATATACTATCGCCATGGTTTAGTTTTGTGTTCCCTTTTGGTGAACGGTTTATGTTTATTTTTTATAACTAAAGGCCTACTAAGTACCTATTATTTCTAATAAATATACGCAAACTAGCATTTATAAAAAAATTTAATTTTTTAGTGTCCATCTCTGAAGTTCTTAGCCAATACAGGAACTGCTTTTAAATCTAATGTTAATTTTGTAGTATTTTCCATACAATCTTGAACTATAAACATCGCTTCTTCTGATCTTGAAATTTCTACTTCGATTATAAGCTGATCGTGTATTTGCGCGCAAACCCATCCAACTATATTATTCTGTTTAAATCTTCTATTAATTTGTATAGCTGCTCTGTTTACGATAGAAGCAGATAAACTTTGTATCTGATAATTTTTACTATTGTTTAATCCATTTATAAAATCCCTAGAAATGCTTTTAATAAAATCTTCACCATGAGAATAAGACATTTGTTTTTTTGTGTTGTAATCCAACATAGCATCTCCAATTTGTTCATAGATGGCTTTTACTTTTGGTAAATGTCTAATTCTACCAACCTGTGTTTTAACGTATCCCAAAGTTCTTGCATCATCTTCTGATCGTCTCATCCACTTCTCTAATTCAGGAAATCCAGACAAATAACCTTCAACTAATTTTTTAGCTTCTTTCGTAGGCACTTCTATATTTTTTCCTAATGCATACGCGCCCATACCATAAGGTATACCGAGAGCGTAAGCTTTAGCTTTATTTCTTAATTTTGGTGCTAGCTTTCTTAGATAGTTATCTGCTTTTTTATCTGGAGAATATTCATTTAGTTTTTCTGTCTTTATCGCAATGGTTGAATAAAAATCCCATCCATTTCTAAAAATATCTTTTAAGCCTTCGTCTCCGGAAACGTGAGCAAATACATGCGGTTCCAATGATTCGTAGTCATCGTCAATGAATACGTTATGTTCGTCAGGAATAAAGAACGCTCTTACTCTATTATTGTATTCGATAACTATTGGATCGTCATCGCCCTCTTCTTTTGGTCGAGGTAATTGTTGTGCATCTGATCCGTATCTTCCTGATACAGTACCGTGTTGCTTATAACTAAAATAGTATCGACCGTTTTCTTGATTACCCAAAAATCTTTCTACGTATGTAGACTTAATTTTTAATAACTTATTATATATTCTTAAATTCTTTGCCCATTCTTCAGTGTCTCCGATAATTTGAATTACATCGTCGTCAAATTGTGGCTTTCCTGTTTTTGTGGTCGATTTGTGTTTTATGCCCAAAGCTCCAAAAGCAATTTCACCCATCTGATCTTTAGATTGTATGTTAAACCAATCCCCATCATTGGACTCTTTCCAAAGTTTTAATTGAATTTTAGTAACATCATCAGGATCTAAGATTTGTTTATCTCCGTGTAATAAGAATTCTTTTAAAGGTCCCGCTTCTATTTTAAGAATGTTAGAATTGGTGATGTTATATTTACCCGTTTTTTCTGACTTTGGAAAATCTATTCCACTTCTATTAATTAATTCTACTGCAAATGTGCCTCGGTTATTCGCAGGGAACGCATCGGCAGCTTTTAGCATGATCCAATACTTAACCTCAGCATTACTAAGCAATTCATCAACGACCTTCTTCTTGTGATCCTCAAGAGCTTGGGTAACTTCTTCTTGGGTTTTGAGAATTAAATCCATATCCAATCTTACACCCTTTTCTTCCATAGGAATTGTAACTTCTTTGTACAAAGGCATTACTTCATCTTCAAAAAAGAATTTATCAAGTTCTTGATCATAAAGATCTTTTATAAAGTGATTGTATACTCTAAGTGTTAAATCTGTATCGGCCGCTGCATATTCAGACAAAATTTCTATATCTGCTTTCCAAATTTCATAATTATCTCTTGTAATTGATCCGCCATTTTTTTTGATGGATTCTTTCAATATAATCTGTTCTTCATTGGCCGCTTTCTCTATGTCTAATCCAAGTTCTGTTTGAATTGATTTGGCTATACTTTTTAAACCAAACGGAGAATTGGATCCAAATCCAGCGCCTTCTTCATTTACTGTGTGCACTAATAACATTGTATCAGCATATAAAGAAGGCAGTAAATCTACATTAAAATAATTTTTTGTAAATCTACAGTCAAATGAAGCATTGTGCATAATTAGTTTTTTACCAACTAACATGCTAATCATTTTTTGAGAAATGAAATATGTAGATGTTGAATCTATTACGTGATCTATTAATTCGTTATTTTCGAATAATTTTGTAGGAAGATAATAACCTTTACCAATTTGGGCTGAAACTGACCAACCTATAATTTCTCCTTTTCTTGGATTTAAGGATGTGGTCTCTGTATCGAATGCTATTAGATCATTCTCTAATATATGTCGTGCCATTTCTTGCACGAGTTCCTTTGTATTAACTAAAACATAACTTTTTTCCATAAACTATTTTTTCTTATAAGGAACCAACTTATTTAGTGTGTCCTTTCTTCTTGTGCAGCCACAATCTTCTTTTCCAAATAAATGCGCTATTTTTTCTGCTAAAATATCTAACTTAAAAAATTTAGTGACTTTAGCGACTGTATCGCCAAGACCTTTAGATTTTTGTATCTTCTGCATTTGATTCTTGTTTTTTCTTATTAACAGTGTCACCTAAAACTTTAGACATAATCATGCTAATTATTGCCATCTGATCCCAAATTTGGTTGGCATCTTTTTTAATTTCACCAATTAATTTAAATTGGTATATTTGTAACATCATAAGTGCCACAATAATTATCAAATAAAAATTTTCTAATGTCATAACTGTAATATAAATAAAACTTGAATACGATTGCTATTTTTAATTTCTGTGACTATTCACAGGACACACAATAAGTAAATTTTTTAGCAAATTCCGACGCGCTTGAAATATTATGTTGATAGTACAAAGATTTTATTCCCATTTTATGTGCCAATAACATCAATTCATTTACTTCTTTTGCTTTTGTGTCAGCTGTAATAAATAAATTTAAAGATTGACCTTGATCTATGTATTTTTGTCTTTGAGATGCTTGTATAATAATTTCTGTTTGAGAAATTTCTCTAGCAGTCTTAAATACTAATTTTTCTTCTTCTGTTAAACAATCTAAATGTAAAATACTTCCCTGCTGTTTTTGAATGCTTTCCCAAATTTCGTCAGTATTTTTACCTTTTGATTCTAATAATTTTTCTAAAAACACATTTTTAATAATGTACTTTCCTTTAGATAAATCTTTGATCATATAATTACTCATCCAAGGTTCTATGCTTTGAGAAACTTGCATAATAAATGCTGAAGAAGTCGTTGGTGCAATTGCTTGAGTTGTTGTATTTCTTCTACCCAATCCTTTTGTCATTTCGCATTCACCAAATAATTTTGCTAATTTTTCTGAGGCTTTTAATGAATTCTCTTGTATATTTTTTTGAATCGCGATGTTTAAATTCCTTGCTTCTAAACTTTCAAAAGGAATCATTTTACCCTGTAATAAAGAATGATATCCTAATCTTCCAATTCCTAATGCTCTATGTTTTTTTGAAAAATTAACAGCTCTTGATAAAAATTTTACTTTAGAAGCTTTATCAATAAATTCTGTCATTGCAGCGTCCAATAAGAAAGTTAAAACCTCTACACAGTCAGTATCTTTCCATTCTTCAAAATAGAAATCGTTCATAGAACCTAAATCACAAACAAAAGAATTTTCATTATCTGATGGTAACATAATTTCTGTGCACATTTGAGAAGCTTTAAGCTTATTTTGACCCCTATATACCTCAGGAGTTGACTCGTGATTATTTGCATTGTCTGTAAAGAAAATATATGGTAAACCAGTTTCAAATTTCTTTTGAATTACTTTTGCCCAAATTTTTCTTTTTTTAGCATCTCCGCTTTTCATTGCTTCCAACCAAGCATCAGAAACACAAACTCCCCAAGTAATATGCTGAATTGGATCTCCTTCTGCTCTAATATTTAACCACTCTTCGAAATCTGGGTGATCAATATCTTGGTAAGCAGAAAAATATCCACGTCTAACCGAACCTTGATTCATTGATTGAGCACACGATTGAAATAATTCCAAAAATGCTTTAGATCCATTACTATGGCCATTATTTGTAATAGCACTTCCTCTACCTCTTAAAGCCCCAAAATAACCAGAAGTTCCACCACCATATTTGCTCATAGTTCCAATTTCTGCAACTGATGACAAAATGCTTTCAACACTATCATCCACATAAACACCAAAACAACTAATTGGCAATCCTCTATCTGTGCCAAAATTAGTCCACATAGGAGTACTTAAACTAATCCAACCATTGGCTATGTACTGTTGTAATTTTTCACTATATCCGTCTATTCCCAAAATGTTTTGAGCTGCATCCCCAATTACTTTTAATCTTTCTTGTACTGTTTGTCCTGGAAGGAGATAATCCTTTTCCAGAAATGATTTAGAGTACTTGTTTAGCCACCTAATCTTCATTTACTTTATTGTTTATATTATGTTAAAAAATATCCTCTTCTGTGATGGCTTGCGCTTTCTTTTGATAAGCTGTTGGAGTTTTATGAAAGAAATCTGTATGAGTTTCACTATCTACTTCTAAATTAAACCATTCAGAATCTTTTAATAACTCTTTATTAATTTCAAATATAGGATTCGCGCCTATCATTTTTAAAGATTCATTAAATCTGTTCTTAGTGAATTCTAATACAATTTCTTTAGATAAAAAAGTTAATTCTCCGAGTTCAAAGATCCAATCAATAATATTTTCTTCAGCAGCGTATGCTTTTTTACATGCTCTTTCAATCGTTTTATAAAAATCTTCGTTGAACCAATCCGGATTTTCTTTTTTAATTAGATTAATAATATAAGCGCCAGCTAAAGCGTGTAATTTTTCTTCTTTCATTGTAGCTTGAATAACATTATCAATGCCTTTAAAAGTATTTTTTTGTTTATTGAAAGATTTAATAATGTAAAATTGACTAAATAAAGAACAATTCTCTACAAAGAGAGAAAATAGTGTCAGTGTAAGTGTATAAAGCTCTTTATTATTTGATCCTGCATTTTTTAAATATTTTGCAAGATAATCGATTCTTCCTTGAATTACAGGATTTTCTATTAAACTATCGAATGCGTCATTGAAACCTAGTAATTCTAACACATGACTATAAGCCCTACTATGTCTAACTTCAGATTCTCCAAACGTATTTCCTAACGCATCAAATTCAGGTTTAGGAAATTGCGTATATAAATTGCTCCAAAATCTTTTAACATTAACCTCTATTTGAGAAATGGCCAACATTGCGTTTTTAACTGCATTTTTCTCTACTTTATTTAAATTAACTTTAAAGTCTTGTATATCTGAATCGTAAGAATACTCTGTATGAATCCAATAACTGTGATTAATTGCGTCGACGAAGTCGTAAAGTTCAGGGTATTCGAATGGTTTAAATGCCACTCTTTTATCAAATATAGACATTATTTTTGTTTTAAGGTTATAAAATAGACTAGCCATTAGAGCACATAATGCTACTCTATAATGGAAAGTCAATAAAATTTTCTAATTTAATTAAGCACCAGGAATCTTACCTAGATTATTATCTCCAGGAATAAATGTTGCAGTAATTTTAGATAAATTAGCGGTAGTAACTTTAGTATTTGTACTAGCACTTAAACCACCAGCATTTGCTGCGGCTATCTTATCTGCATATCTATCAGGCGTTTCAGGAGCTCTGTAGGCGTCGCCTTTTTTGGCTTTTTTAAATAAATCTATTAAAAAGAAACTCATAATGTCTGTTTTGTTCTAATAAATATGATGTCTTTTAATAAAATACAATTAAATACTGGAAGATAATTCATAAAATTTTTGATTTAAATGGTTTCTTTCTTCTGGTGTAAATGAGGATTTATTGGTCAATTGAGTTCTAGGAGGTCCATTTTGATTGATTCCACTATCAAATACAAGGTCATCTTCATCCATTTCATTTTTATCTATCTCAATCTTACCACAGTGAGTATTCACTTTAGCGCTGTAAGTCATACCATCTCCGCCGTATCTATTTTTCATAATATGTATACGCCCAGTTCCATTAACTTTATCCTGACGCTTCCTAGATAGCGACATTGCGAAATCTGCAATCATCATCTTATTATAGGATCCTGCTGCTTTATCTCCTTCAATAACATCGTCTTTTGCGCCCATTCTATTTACTTGTGATACAGTCCATACAGGAACTTTTAATTCTCTTGCCATACCTTTAATAGCCGTGTACACATCATCAATGGCGTCTTTAGGATCTATAGATCTTGTTTTGCTTTTTAATAAATCAACATAGTCAATAATAACTAAATCTGGAGGGTAACCTAAATCTCTACATTTTTGAATGTGAGATTCAATTGTATTAGGCGATGCTTTTCCCATTGGAAATTCTTTAATAATCAATTTACCCGTTAATTTAGATATAGCTTCTGCTACTTTATCCCTGTGTAAATGTATCTGTTGAGCGTCTATTCCTGTAAATAAAGCGTCGTATCTTTTTCCTACATAATCTTCAGAAAGTTCTAATGTATAATGAGCAACATTAAATCCGGACATTACCGCAATAGCACCTAAGTTAACTAGCATCCAAGATTTTCCTCCTCCAGGATTCCCGAATATTAATCCTAGATCTCCTACACCCAAACCGCCCATTAACAGCTCGTTTAAATTATTCCATGGAGTTAGAACTGGTGATCTTTGTTCTTGTCTATATCTAGTCTCTACATCTTTTTCATATTCGTGACCTATAGTTTTGTCTTGACCTGCTTTTGATGCGGTGTTGATGATGTGTCTAATGTCGTCGTATTCCCCTTTCTCTAGTAACTTAACTGATTCTAAAATAGCGTTTTTTAATTGTTGATTCTTACAAAAATTTGCAAATTCCTGTTCAACATATTCTCTATCATCATTAGTAGCTTTTAAAGATTCTTTTAATTGTTCTACAATACTAACCTTTAATATTTCATTGTCTATTTTCTTTACTTCTACTTGTAACGACTCGGGTGAAGGTGTTGTGTGATACTTATAATAGTACCTAAGAATTTCTGCCACTATCCATTTATGAGCTGGATTATCGAACATCTCTGTGGATAATACATCATTAATATTTTGTAAAAATTCTTTGTGCTTTAATAAACTAGATAAAACTTTTATTTGAAATCCGTTTCCGTAACTCTGTAATGTACTTAATACTGCCATAACTTATTTATATTTTGAAAGTTGTGAAAATTTTTCAAACAACCATATTTGAAGATTATTTATACTTTTTCCTAAATCATCTTCTTCATATAATTCTGAAAACTCTTTTGGTCTAAATATTTTATTAGGATTTTCCAAAACATATTCTATTTCTATTAGTGAATCTTCAGGAATATTTGGATTTTTTAGATCCATTAATTTTTCATTGATTCTTAACTGATACGCAAATTCTGCAATACTTTTAAATGCTTTTCCTTTTCCATTTTGTGATTTAATTATCAGATCTTCTAATTTAGATATTTCTTCATCAGCTAATTCTGGAAATAATTTAGTGACCGTTTTAATTCCAACTCCTTTAACTCCAGGTACATTATCTCCTGAATCACCTAAAAGAATTTTTTGATTTAAAAAGTTTTGAGGTGTAACTCCATACTCTTCTAAAATCTGTTTTGCTTGATAAAACTTTTTCTTGATAGGAGAATATACAGTAATCTTATCATTCACAAGCTGTAAATAGTCTCGGTCGCTTGATACAATCGTAATTTCTCCATGTAATTTATTCGCTAAACATCCAATTACATCATCCGCTTCAATCTTATCAATTGACAATAAATCAACTGGTAAACACTTAAGATAGTCTATTAGTCTAAGAATTTGATTAGTAATTGATTCTGCTTCCTGCTCTTGAGATTCAAACAGATCCCAATTAGTCACTCTGCGATACCCTCTATTAGCTTTATATTCAGGAAATAAATACCTTTTATTAGTACTTCCACCTTGCCCATCGAACACTAAAATCACTCTGGTAGGTCTAATTAGATTGATAGCGTAACCCAAAGATTTTAGGTATCCTGTAAGCCCTCCAATATGATGACCATGTTTATTTATATGATTAATGATAGTAAATGATCTTATAAAAGCATTTAATGAATCTATGATTAAAACCCTATCATTTAATTTTAAAGGTGTTTCCTTTTCTATTATTTTTGTATCACTAAGGGACTCCAACATTTGTTTATATCTATCTTCCAATTTTATTCATTTTCTGATGTTTCGAAAATATCTTTTGCATCTGCATCTTGTTCTTCAATGATGTCAAAATCTGATGAACCCAATACCTGTAGCCACTGATGTGAATACTGCTTCTTATATTTTTCTAATGCCGAAGGTTTATCATCTATAAATCCGTGCACAGTCATAATTAATTTACCAGCGGCTGTAACACCCGTGATGTGATTTTTATCACAAGATAGTTTCGTTCTTTTTGCAAATTCAACATCTTTGCCATTTTTACTAGCTTTGATTTTATTAGTTCCTGCATTTGTTACATTTCCAAAGGTAATTATCATTGAAGAATCAAAGAACATCGTATCTCCACCTTTGTTCTTCATCTTTGGTTGACCCATAATATGTTCTGCTTTTGCAACCCAAACTTTATTAATCGCAACAAGAGTGTTAGTATAAGGTTGACTTTCCTTTCTTGACATTACGATTTTTTGATTAACGAAATTCCCAAATTGTTGGGACATTGCTCCTGCGTTCCATTCATTATTATTTGTTGATTTTTCGATAGACATCTTACAAGGAATTGATCCAACCGAATCCCAAAAGAAACAAAGATCGTATGGTAAATTACCCTTCTTTTGTTCGTCTAAAATGTCCAATACAAAAGATGCTACATCTTCAATACAATTTAATTTTTCCCTATCTATGTATACAAAAAATCCACTGTAATCGCTAACCACTCCATCTTTGTCTGCCACTTCTTCGAACTGTAATCCCATTTCTCTAGCATGTTCCCAACTCCATTTCATCTCTGTGATAATGAATACTGGTAATATGCCCATCTTTTGTGCGTTAACTGCTGCTTCCAATAATGCGGTAGTTTTACCAGTATCTGAGTGACCTCTTAATAGAGTAATATGACCGATTGGAATTCCTGGAATTTGTAATGAATCTTGAAATGCTGATGATAATGGAATCCATGTAGGTTCCTTAAATTTTACAGAAGTTGAAGATAAATTCTTTGCTTTTTTAAATTTATCCAAATTAAACTCTGACTTGATCGCAGATGATATTTTGCTGTTTAAAGCTTTTGCCATAACTAAATGTGTTTAAAAAACCCTCTTTTTAGGGAGGGTTAGTAATTAAAATGAAAATAATTCATCGATTTTTGCATCGACGTCCGTTTTCTTCGTGCTCAGTGAAAATTTAGGAGTTGGAGTTTCCTGAGTTGGAGTTTCCTCTTTTTCCCAAGGTAAATCACCGACTGTTTCAGTCTTAACTTCAACCGAATCAACGTTTTCTTTAAGATCTTCTTCAGGATTTAAATGAGACATCAATGCGCTCTTCATTTCTTCATAAGAGTATTTTTTGAATTGCGTCATTGGATCTGGTTGTGTAGTCAACCACTGTTTAACTTTTGCAGCATCATCAGATAACGCGCTAATTTTTGTTCTTACACGTACACTAGATGTATTGTAAGATAAACCAGTAGTTTCTTTTCCTTGCACGTCGATAATAATATCTCGACCTTGAACTGGATCTGTAAAATCTCCTACATCTTCATCTTCGATCAAAGCCAATAAATCCATGTAAACTTGCTTACCAAATCCCCATAAAAGTACACCTTTATCTTCTTCTCCTCTAACAATTACAGGAACGTAGATTCTCATTTTTGGTTCTAATTTCTTAGCTAATTGCCAATCTTCTTTAACAGAAGATTTTCTTAAGCCTTGAGAAAATTCAACAATGGGATCTTTTTCTCCAAAATTGCTTAAAGAGATCATAGTGTTTTTGTTACCAATTCCATAATGAAATAATAACTCTTTAAATGGGTTTGATTTACTGTACATCGAAGGAACGATGCGTACATTGTGTTTACCTACTGTAGGTGACCATAGCGTTTTTGCTAGGCCTGATGACTGTCCGCCTCTTGGATTTTGAAGCGTGGCAAGTCTTTGCTTTAGAGCAGAAATGTCCATAACTATATATTATTTTGATTAAATATAAACTAATTGGGATATAGAAAAAATCTAATTTTCGAGTTCTACATTTATTATTTTGTAAATTGAAGTATTTAGTCTTCTTAATTCATCTCCTTGGGTTAATAAAATTGAATTTTTATAATCTTTCCAAGAGATTACATATTTGGTATCTAAAATACCACCATTTAAAGATTTGATTAATGTATTTAAAGCATTAATTGTATACAGCGTATTAGATTCTTTTTTTCTATGTAATAAAATAGTATTACTTAAAATTTTAGCAGTGGATCCTTCTAATTCTATATTATAAGTACACATGTATTCATCTGAATCAGGTGATTCTAAAACGAATATTTTTCCGTACATTATTTTGTACTGTTTATTTATCTCTTGTAACCTATCATCTAAGTTATCTTTCGTAGCAAAACTACAAAATAGTTTGTTCATCAGCAGTTCTTGGGTTAGTTCTATGTCTTTAAATCCGTGCATAACCATTATTTATAAATATTAAGTTTAGTTTAAAAATGAATAATTCAATCCGTGTTTGTGTTTTACGATCATGCCATCTTCTTCTAAAATAGTTTTTAGTGCTAGTAAAGTTTTTTTTCCATCATTAGCGCTAAAGTCTAGTAAAAAAGAATCATAGGTGATCAATACGAGCTTCGTCCTTAGCTTCTTTTCTTCTAAGTATTGGTTTATACGCTCTATTTTAGATACGTTGGCCAGAGTCTCCTGGTTTTGAATAACGTAGTTAAATAGCTTAAGCTTATTCATTTCTGAATTGTATTTTAAAATTCTTCCTGTGGGTAAAGATATGGCTCTCTGTCTTTTGTAATTTTCCCATAAATCTTCTATATAAGCATCTATTTTAGCAAAAAATTCAATATGCTTATATTTTTTATTAACTCCACCGTATAGCTGTTTAAAAGTTATAGTTTTTGATTCAGAATATTCTTCATCTGTTAATTCTTCTTTATTAAAATATAACTTTCCTAAAAATGTATGTATGGATTCTTGATGCCACTCATAACCAATTAATTTTCCTATTAATCTTAAATGATAAGCATCAAAATCGAATTCTACTAAATAACTATTTTTTGGAATAAAACACTCTCTAAATTCCTTTTCTTTTGGTATTGCTAAGAAATTAATTCCATTAAAAGAATTTGTAGGACGCCCAGTTAAATTATATAAATTATAATAAGAATAGATTGTTTCTTTATGTTTTGAAAATAATGGATTAATTATTTCATATTTTAAAGAAAATTTTTCTTTATCTATTTTAATTGAATTTTGCTCAACTTTTTTATAAGCAGATACTAATCTATCTTGAAAGTGCGTATCAGCTTCTAAGCCGAAATAAATTTTTACAATATCATAAAGACATTGACATTTTTCATAGTGCTTTGAAATTGGAATAATCTCATTTATATAAGATAGATTAGAAAATTTTGAATAATAATTATGTTGCAATAAAGTTTCACAATCAAATGCTTCATAATTATTTGTTTGATCAATATATATAAAATTAATATCTACTGTATTAGTTAAATTTAAATAATAAGAATGATATTTTTTATCTATAAGATAAATCATTTTATGTTTAGATAAAAAATCTTCTACTAATTTAAAATCAAGAGAAAAAGCTTCTGAATGTTTTAATGGAAATATATATCCTTTACTGCCATCATTATAATATAATAGACTTGGATACGATAATTTCGGGTGGAATTTATCATTGCCCGTAATTATGTGAACGAAACATTCGTCCACTGGGCTCATTTTTTGAAATTGTTCTATAGTTTCTACTATGAAATACATGCCATATAACCTTTATTGAATTCAAATATAAGCTATCATAATGATAGTTAGAAATATATCTATTCAGTAGGTTTAGCGAATTTAGAGTAATTTCCACCTATAAATTCTGTTATACCGAAAAAATTTGGATTAGCTTGTTCTACCAATCTTTTATTCGTATCTATTATACCTGCTCTAACATCATATTGACTTAGTCTCTTTGAATTTAATGGTCCTGTTAATTTCCATCTTATATTTAAAGTTTGTAATAAAGATACATTATATCCAACTGCGCCATTAACTATTTCTGTGTATTGCAAATTAGATATTTCTGTTATATATCCGCTATTATTTTGTTGCTTAACAAAAAATCTATCTATATAACCCAAATCATAATCGCTTTGAATTGGTCTTGGAAAAAATGAAATAATGTTTTTTTGTACATTATTTGCGTTATCAGTAATCGCCGATAATCCAGTAACAAATTTTGTACTTCCTTGTGAATTTTGTAAAATCTGTAATCCTTGATTTGAATTATTATAAGAAGATATTTTACTTAACTCTTCATTAGGTCCTAAATTAGGATTAGGTCCTGTAAAAAATTTACCATCGTAAGTAGAATAATAAAGCCCAACATAAGGCTTTCCATTAATGGAAAATTCTTTACCTCGTGTAATTTGATTCGTTTTAACTCTAAATGTAGGATAATATCTTATGGGCATAATTTATACTTTTTCTACGATTATACTATCTCCATTATATTTAAATCCAGTAAGTATATTACCATTTGCTTTTATCTTAGGTTGATAAAAATCTACTCTAACTCCAGCATCATATTCAGGAATTGTATCATCGTAACTAAATATACCAGTAGTATTATCTTTAAATGTAACTTTAACTTTACCTCCTAAAAGTATATTTAAATATTTCGCTGTTGATTCTTTTAAAGCTACCGAGGATCCTTCTATAAGTTTATTATTTCTATTTCCTATCGCTTTTAAAGAATTTGGATCACCAGTAGTATCTCCAGGATATCCATATACAGTAGCTAATGCTCTAATACCATTATTACCAGCTGATACATATGTATCTGGTATTATATTATTCGTGGTTGTAGAAGGAAGTTTTTTTGTAGTATATTGTATTTGAGATACTTCTCCAGAAAATTCATTTGGATCTTTTAAAAATATCATTTGTCCTTTTATAGAAGTTTCCCAAGTGTTATTCGCAATAGTATGACTTACGCCTACAGATGCAAATCCCACTTTTTTACCCTCTCTCATTTCAGGAGTTTTTCTAGTAGAATAAGTATATGGTAACATTTTTTCAGGAATGGTAAATGCTGATCCCATATGAAATCCTGAAATTCCATCAGTTGTGAATGTTACAGATACTGGAATCATTACTGATGCTCTAGTAGCTGGATTATTGTTTTGTACTTTATTTATACTATCAATATAAAAATTTGTAGCTTGCGTTATGTTATCTTTTGATGGATTTCTACTTCCATAAATACTTTTTATAGTATTATTAAACATAGTCGCAGCTGAAATTAGAGAATCTAATTTATTATCAATTTTATTTTTTTTATCATCTAGTGTTTTATCTGTAGCAGTAGTTTTTGTAGGTATATATCTATCTTTATATGCAGTATTATAAAATCCAAAACTTCCTGCATTTTTACCCATAGAAGCTTGATCTTCACTTTTAGAATTAGCTGATATAGCGATCATACTCCCTAATTTACTACTAACTTCTGTTTGAATACTAATAGATCTTGCTATAGATGTAAGTCCATATAAAGGTAATTCATCTGAATCAGGGCCGTTATTATTTTTATTACTTATATCTACTGACGTTTGACCTTTTGGTAGAGGTTGAACCTGATCATCAACTATACACAACGTATTAGAAGAATCATAATAAGCAACCCTAAACACGTTTATTGCTCCCAAATAATTATTCATATCTTTACATAATCTCTCTAGAAATGGTTTTAAATAAACGCTATTAGTTCCATCATTTTTAGTATACTCTTTTATTATATTTAAAATATATTCTATACTAACTAAAACTCTCATGTGTTTTCCACTATAATTGTTATCTTCTCTAAAATTAGGCATTTGACTTGAATAGTAATCATCTTTAGACACATCAAATAAATCTGTAGGAGTAGAATTAGCTTCACTTGATTTTGCTATTTGATTATTATTTTTATCTATGATAGAAGATGGAAAAAGTTCTGCATATTTTTGAACATGACATTGATTTTTTATCATGAAATCAAATGGATTGGTACTAAATTGAGCTTGTTGACTCAAACATCTATTAGTTTCAGGATTATAATCTATATAAACTATTGGTTTTGGATGCTTAGATATTCCATCTTCACCAGCTTCATAAATAGTACAAAGATCATTTATTATCATAAGTAAAAATCCTAGTTGTATATATGTAGGATACACGATTCTTATATCTCCAGCGGTAGAATCATTTAGATTATATGGAATAACATAAGAAACTAATAATTTTTCGTAATCTACTTTAGGCACTCCTTCAGTACCTCCTGCTATGCCCT